>Ga0209081_1000043_pt1 | contig 63232 bp, 51 predicted proteins | sample GOMGulsemesocosm_4_FD_184636 | JGI IMG/M metagenome (GOLD analysis project Ga0209081, IMG submission 184636) | Methane-oxidizing microbial communities from mesocosms in the Gulf of Mexico - GOM15B Gulf of Mexico (SPAdes) (version 2) | ecosystem: Environmental > Aquatic > Marine > Cold seeps... | reverse complement strand
TCCACACCTACGCCGTCTTCTTCACGGAAGTTGCTGAAGTGCATCACCTTGTTGATCGGGGTCTTGTTGGTATTCAGGTAATCAACAAACGCTTTCAGACCACCTTCGTACTCGAAGATTTCTTCCTTGCCCGAGCGCTCGTCTTTCAGAACGATACGTACACCAGAGTTCAAGAAAGACAGTTCACGCAGGCGTTTAGCCAGTTGATCGAAGTGGAATTCGATATTAGTGAAGGTCTCGCCAGACGGATGGAAGCGCAGCTCAGTACCGCTGGTTTCACTGTCGCCCACAATGGTCAGTGGCGCCTGCGGCACACCGTGGACATAGGTTTGCTCATGAATCTTTCCTTGACGTCGAATGGTCAAGATCAATTTCTCGGACAGTGCATTAACAACCGAGACACCTACACCGTGCAGACCGCCGGATACCTTGTAGGTATTGTCATCGAATTTACCGCCAGCGTGTAGAACCGTCATGATTACTTCCGCTGCTGAAACACCCTCTTCGTGTATTTCAGTGGGAATACCACGCCCATTATCGCTGACAGAGACAGATTCATCAGGGTGAATCACGACCTTAATCTCTGAACAGTGACCCGCCAAAGCTTCATCGATGGAGTTGTCGACGACCTCAAACACCATGTGATGCAGACCTGTACCGTCATCTGTATCACCGATGTACATCCCTGGGCGCTTACGAACGGCGTCCAAACCCTTCAATACCGTAATGCTGGACGAGTCGTAAGTAGTCTCTTCTGACATAGTTCACTCCAACGCGCTTGGCGTTTTTCAGCTGTCTTTATTGTTTTAATGTCGTCACCCTGCCCCATGGCAAAGGTCAATTCCGCGTTATCTGTGTCTGCTTTCGTTTATTCAGAGCCTTCTACACCGTCTGACACGGCACCATGTTCCACGTGAAACACTTTGGTTGTTTCCGTTGAACAAAACAACCCAGACCAAGCTTGCAACAAAACATCTTTCTCAACACCCGTCACAAAGACTTGAGTGTTCATATCACATAACCATTGAGCCAGCGTTGCTCGAAACCGAGCATCCAATTCAGCGGGTAGATCATCTATTAGATAAATACAGGTGCGCCCCGTTAACTGGCTAAACACCTGTCCCTGCGCAATCAATAATGCACAGGCTACAATTTTCTGCTGACCGCGAGATAAAGTATCCGAGGCCAAACCCCTTCCAATTGTAACTTTTACATCGGCTCTCTGCGGGCCCTGGCGGGTGTAACCCAAGTCCATGTCACGCTGCTGGTTAATCTCGAGTAATTCCTCAAGCGACTGTTCTCGGTCCCAACCACGGTAATACCCAAGCTTAACGTCATTCAGGTCTTCAAATCCATCGACAAGGGTTCTGTAAGCCTCTTTTAGCAACGAAAAGACCCGGGAACGCATATCATCCATCTGTGTGGACAATCGAGCTAATTCAGCATCCCACGGCGCTAATACCAAGCGATCTATTTTATCACGTCGGAGAAGACTATTGCGGTGTTTAAGACACTTTTGCAGTCCTTTCCACACGTTAATAAAGGATGGTTCCACGTGGAACACTAGCCAGTCTAAATATTGCCGCCGAACGCTGGGTGAACCATCCAGCAAATCAAACGCATTACTATCAATAGCAAGAACAGGTAGATTTTCTGCTAATTCAACTGCCGACAGAACGGTGCGTCCATCAATACGAATCAACCCATCCCCGTTGCGGGACCGTTGAACACCGACAGATACGTCGTCAGCAATACTTGATGAAGATATTAATCGACCAAACACCGTGAATTGATCCAGTTCATGGTTGATCAACGTCTTGTGCTTTCGGGAGCGGAAGGAGCGTCCAAGAGATAGGATATTAATTGCTTCAAGCAAGCTGGTTTTACCGCTGCCATTAGCGCCATAGATGATATTGAGCCGTGACGCTGGCTCAATATCAACAGACTTCAAATTGCGAAGGCTCTGTACCGACAGACGTCGGATAGACATAAAGAAGGAAGGTTCTAAATAAGCAAGTTCGCCTTACAATCGCATTGGCATAACAACATAGACAGAGTCGCCGCCATCAGGCTCTTCCAACAGTGCGCTGCTGTTGGAATCAGATAAGGTCATCTTAATGTTATCCGAACTCAGGACACCGCAAACATCCTGAAGGTAGCTGACATTGAAGCCGATCTCCAAGTCTTCATCGTTGTAATCAATCACAACCTGCTCTTCAGCTTCTTCTTGCTCTGGGTTGTTGGCAACTATTGTCAGCTGGCCTTTTGAAAAAGTTAAGCGTACACCGCGGTATTTTTCGTTGGAAAGAATTGCGGTGCGGCTGAACGCTTGGCGTAACTCAGTGCGGTTACCAAAGACCTCTTTGTTACCACCTTTCGGCAATACACGCTCATAGTCAGGAAACTTGCCGTCAACCAGCTTAGAGGTAAAGGTATAGGTCTCGGTGGCTACGCGAATATGATTGCCCCCAAGATTAACTTCAACATCGCCACTGCCGTCAAGTAAGCGAGCAAGCTCGACCACTCCTTTGCGCGGTAAAATAGCCTGTACAGGCGCTGGGGTAGATACTGAAATGGGGCGAGTACACATCGCCAGCCGATGCCCGTCGGTGGCTACGGCGCGCAGTTGGCCTTCCGTCACTTCCCACAGCATGCCATTTAGGTAGTAGCGCACATCCTGCTGGGCCATAGCGAAACCAGCTCGCTCGATCAAACGCTTAATGTCCTGCTGCTCACAACTGAAACGTAAATCGCCCTCAACAGGTTCAACATTGGGGAAATCCGACGCAGGCAGTGTCGATAGAGTAAAGCGGCTACGCCCAGACCTAAGTACAACGCGTTGATTTTCTTCAACAAAATGAAGGATCGCATCATCTGGCAGAGACCGGCAAATATCCACAAGCTTCTTTGCCGGTAAGGTTAGCTCACCACTCTCACCAGCTTCATCGAGCTGTAATCGTGCAATAATTTCAACTTCCAAGTCAGTACCAGTGAGGGCCAACTGATCATCATCGAGCACTATCAATACATTAGCCAATACAGGCAGTGTCTGACGACGTTCAACGACACCCGCTACCAACTGCAGAGGCTTTAATAAGGATTCACGCGATATACTGAATTTCATTTGATGATCTCTTAATGGTCTTAATTATTGTTAGTGGCTGATCTACCCTATAAAGCTGCGACAAGAAGCTTCGGTACTTAAAGTCGACTTAAATCCGTTCTGACATCACTATGACGTCAAAGAACGCTGCAAATTCTTCCAGTCTTCACGCAGATCAGGATCTTCCTCGCGAAGGGACTTAATCTTTCGGCACGCATGCAGCACCGTGGTGTGGTCACGTCCACCGAAGGCATCGCCAATCTCTGGTAGGCTGCGATTGGTTAACTCTTTGGCCAATGCCATGGCCATTTGTCTTGGGCGAGCCACGGAGCGTGAGCGGCGCTTAGACAACAGATCACTGATTTTTATTTTGAAGTACTCAGCGACAACCCGCTGAATATTATCAACGCTGACCTGTTTGTCTTGTAGGGCTAACAAATCCTTAAGTGACTCCCTTACCAAACCCACATCAATACTGCGGCCGGTAAAGTGAGCATTAGCAATTACACGCTTAAGTGCACCCTCTAATTCACGCACGTTTGAACGTATTCGTTGGGCTATAAAGAAAGCGGCATCGTGCGGTAAGTCAATATTTGCCTGCTCGGCTTTCTTCATCAAGATAGCCACACGGGTTTCCAGTTCAGGCGGCTCCACCGCAACGGTCAAACCCCAGCCAAAGCGGCTTTTAAGTCGTTCTTCCAAACCGTTAATTTCTTTCGGGTAGCGATCACAGGTCAGAATAATCTGCTGTCCACCCTCCAGCAAAGCGTTAAAGGTGTGGAAGAATTCTTCCTGGGAGCGCTCTTTGCCAGCAAAGAACTGAATATCATCAATTAACAGGGCGTCAACAGAACGGTAATAGCGCTTGAAATCGTTAATGGCATTGAGCTGAAGAGCCTTGACCATGTCAGCCACAAAACGTTCGGAGTGTAGATAGACCACTTTAGCGTTAGGGTTATTTCTAACCAGTTCATTACCCACCGCGTGCATCAAGTGTGTTTTACCCAAACCAACGCCACCGTAAATAAACAGCGGGTTATAAGACCCCCCCGGATTTTCAGCAACCTGACGCGCAGCGGCTAAGCCCAGCTGATTGGATTTACCACCAACAAAACTATCAAAAGTAAAACTCTGATTAAGATAATTGCGATGCTGTAAGCCCCCTTCAACATCAATTGCAGACGACCTCGACTTCACTGCGCCAATAATTGCGGGCTTAACATTAAGCGCGCGCCCTGAAGTCGGCACGGCTGACGACAAAACCAACGGCTCTGCCTGTGGTGTTTGATTCATTGCAGGCTGTTTGGCACTGGACATACCCGCTATTGCGGAATGGCCTGCTGGACTTTGACCACCATCCATAACCAAACCACCACTGGCATCTAGTACCAACCCGTCAAAGAGTTCTGCGGATGGCGCCGTGGCTGAAACAGCAGCCGTGCCGTTCTGCGTTACCTGATGTGAAACAACAGTAGGTGCTGGAGCGCTGGCCGGCACAACACCTGCAGCAGGAGAATAAGCTGGCCTAGCAGGCACGGAACGTCGCTGGTAACGGCTCACAGGTACTGAGGTAACGGTAACCGCTACCATCACCGTAGAATCACTGTGTTGACCGACCAGCTCGTGAATACGCTTAAGGAATTTATCGTTCACCCAATCCATCACAAAACGATTAGGTGCTGATAGAGACAGCCCATCTGCAGCACTGATATCGACCTTAAGAGGTCTAATCCATGTATTAAACTGCTGTATTGGCAATTCAGCTTTTAAGCTTTCCGCACACTTTTTCCAGATAGATTCTGGCAAAACACTCCCCTCGACAAGCACACACAGCGTTTTTAATTCACGCCTTTGTACGCTGCCTCAACCACCAAAAAGCACCCTTAATAAGAGTGCTAAAAATAGTCGAACATTGTAAAACGAGAGGGGAAAGTTATCCACAAAAGAACCATAACGAATTCAACAAAAACTAATTTTTCTTATTATTATCAATACGTTACCTGTAAATATATTTTGTTTCAGCAACAACCAGGATACCTTAAATACAACCACCACAGTTTCATATTGTTAATAACCCTGTGCAAAAGACATCTGCTGCCTTTTTCATGGGTAAACGCCTTTATTTAAGCTAGGGTTTATTCACTAAAAAGGTTGGCTTAATGGCAAATCCTCTATATAATCGCGCCTCTTTTTTGTGCACCTGAAGCTCAGCTTTTTTAATGCTCTGTGTGCTTATTCATCACTAGAAGTAAACACAGGCCAGACCCATGAAAAGAACATTTCAGCCAAGTAATCTAAAGCGCGCACGTACTCACGGTTTCCGTTCACGTATGGCTACTAAAAGCGGTCGCAAGATCCTTGCTGCACGTCGCACTAAAGGTCGTAAAGAGCTAGCGGCATAAGCTGCAAGCCGCGGATTAGCTACTTAAACTAAATTAAGTAGCTTCTAATAAGCCGCTGCGAATAGAAGGTACTGGTGTTTTGAGCAAGTCGTTTGGAAATAATCTTCGCCTGCTCAACGCCAGTGACTTTAAGGCCGTCTTTGATGATGCGCCAATACGTGCCTCCCATCAGCACCTGCTGATACTCTCTCGAAGCAACACTTCTGGCACGGATCAAGACACCACCAGCCCGACAGATATACCTCGTTTGGGATTGGTAATTGCCAAGAAGAATGTCCGCCTCGCCGTTGAGCGAAACCGCATCAAACGTATCGCACGTGAGACCTTCCGTTTACAACAAGACAAGCTACCTGGTGTCGACGCGGTTGTTTTAGCACGACGTGGTCTGGACTCTCTCGATAATACTGAGCTACACAAACTGTTTAATAAACAGTGGGAACGTATTATTAAGAAGGCAAAGCAAGTGTCATGCGACTCTTAACGCTCATTCGTTACAGTGCAAAATGGCTCGCAATTAAACTGATACACATCTATCGCTACTTTCTTAGCCCTTGGGTCGGCAACCAATGTCGTTTTTACCCAACCTGCTCACATTACACAGAAGAAGCCATAGAAATACACGGATTAGCGAGGGGGAGTTACCTTGGCGCCCGTCGCTTGCTAAGGTGTCACCCTTGGCACCCTGGGGGGATTGATCTAGTACCTGAAAAAACGGTCACTGAATCATCACAAGACACACCACACACACAACCACGGCAGTAATAATAAATGGATTGGCAACGCATTATCTTACTGGGCTCCATTGCTCTGGTATCAGTTCTGTTGATCAACGAATGGGGGGACTTCCAAGAAGCTCACCAACCCGTTATCACACAGCAAACCACGACAACGTCGACTTTGGCCGCCGCGCCTGTAATCGCATCACCCATCGCCGTTAGCAACAGCGATCTAAACAGTGATATTCCTCCTGCCACCAGCACCGACAGTGGTGAAACTGCCCTGAGCTTAACGCCGGCAGCAGCCAACCAACTGGTTGAGATCACCACAGATAAGCTCACTCTGCTGATCGATACCTACGGTGGTGATATCGTCAAGGTAGCCCTTAACGATCACCTCGAAGCGCTCGATAATCCCGATGAGCCCTTCGTACTGCTAAACCGCACCGAACAAACCACCTATATTGCACAGAGTGGATTAGTGGGAGCCAATGGCACCGACACAAGTGCCGGGCGACCTATCTTCAGCAGCGTACAAAATCAGTACCGCATGGGGGATGGCGAAGACAGCTTAAATGTTGATCTGCAATTCCAACAGGGCGATGTGCTGATCACCAAACGCTTTAGCCTGACCCGCGGTGACAACCTGGTTGAGATGGAATATCTGATCGACAACCGCGGTCAGAGCGACTGGAGCGCCAAAGTCTTTGGGCAAATCAAACGTGACAGTCACAACCCAGTTGTGACGTCAGGTATGGGCATGAAGCCATTCCTCGGTGCCGCGCTCACCACCCCTGAAGAGAACTACAAGAAGTTCACCTTTGATGACTTGGCCGATGAAGACCTCACCCGTAAAGGCGGCTTCAAAGTGTCTCTCGATGGCGGCTGGGTTTCCATGGTGCAGCACTACTTCATCAGCGCTTGGGTACCAAGTGCTGATGCCGCTAACAACTTCAGCTTGCGCAAAGGTAAAGGCGATATCTACCTACTTGGCTTTACAGGCCCAGTAACCACCGTCGCCGCTGGAGAGCAAGGTTCAATAAAGACTGGCTTCTACGCCGGCCCAAAGAACGTTGATCGCCTAGAAGAAATATCTCCCTACCTAGACCTCACCGTGGACTACGGCTGGTTGTGGTTTATTGCCAAGCCGTTATTCGCTGTACTGCAGTGGATCTACAGTTTCTTGGGCAGCTGGGGCTGGTCAATTATTGTCCTGACCATCATGATCAAAGCCGCTTTCTTCAAGCTATCGGCCACCAGCTATCGCTCCATGGCTAAGATGCGCAAAGTACAGCCGAAGATGGCCGAGATGAAAGAACGCTTCGGTGATGATCGAGCGAAAATGTCGCAGGCACTGATGAAGCTCTATAAGGATGAGAAGATCAATCCGCTGGGTGGCTGCCTACCCATCTTGGTACAGATGCCCGTGTTCATCTCTTTGTACTGGGTACTGATGGAAAGTGTTGCCCTGCGCCACACTCCGTTCCTCGGCTGGATTCATGATTTATCAGTAATGGACCCCTACTTCATCTTGCCTGTCATCATGGGTGTCACCATGTGGGTACAGCAAAAGTTGAACCCGACGCCTCCGGATCCAACACAAGCCAAAGTCATGCAGATGATGCCTTACGTATTCACCTTCATGTTCCTATGGTTCCCTGCGGGGCTGGTTCTGTACTGGGTTGTAAACAACACCCTGTCGATCGCCCAGCAGTATGTGATCACCAAGCAGATTGAAAACGCTGCCTAAGTTTACGTTTTCAACTTGTTAAAAAAGGAGCTTCGGCTCCTTTTTTTATGTTCAGGAGGAACGGTATGTCGTGGTGGCATGGATACCAAGAAGCGACAATGCCTACAGGATGTAGTGTCGATTTTTTCTCCTGCAAAACCGACACTTCTGCCCTCCCTGGCAATCGTATACCCTGAGTTCATGGACGAACAGGAAGGGTATGTTCAGTATGTAGCAGTGGCATGGATGCCAAGGAGCAACGATATCGCAACATCTACTACAGCCTTCCCATCCCCCTCTCGATTCAAGCACACCCCATATCCCTCCCCTACACTCTTCAGTAACCTTGGCCACAGGCTGAGACTCACGCATAATGCGCGCCCTAGAGCGTTATACCTTACTTATCAACAGCCAAAGAGAGCTCCATGATAGCCAACACTGAAACCATTGCCGCCATCGCAACAGCACCCGGAAAAGGCGGTGTCGGTATCATTCGTGTATCAGGCCCCAAAGCTCGAGAGCTCGCTCAACAGGTTATAAAGAAAGACCTAGTCCCCAGACAGGCCCACTACGGTGCTTTTTACGAGGTCGATGAAAACGGCAAAGAAGACATTATTGATCAGGGTATCGCTCTCTTTTTCCCAGCCCCACACTCCTTTACCGGTGAGGACGTACTGGAACTGCAAGGCCATGGCGGTCCCATTATTCTCGACTGCCTATTGCGTACGCTGACCCGCCAAGGTGCGCGCATGGCTCGTCCAGGCGAGTTCTCCGAGCGGGCCTTTCTAAACGATAAGCTCGACCTCGCGCAAGCCGAAGCCATAGCCGACTTAATAGAAGCCTCGTCCGAGCAGGCCGCTCGCAATGCCCTGCACTCTTTACAGGGCGCCTTTTCCAACCAAGTACATACACTGGTTGAGCAGCTTATTGGCCTGCGTATTTATGTAGAAGCCGCCATCGACTTCCCCGAAGAAGAAATTGATTTTCTCGGCGACGGTAAGGTCGCCGGAGACCTGCGCGGTATTATCAATCAATTACACCAGGTTAAATCAGAAGCTAAACAAGGTGTTTTGATCCGCGAAGGTATGCGCGTGGTCATTGCAGGTAAGCCCAACGCCGGTAAATCCAGTCTTCTCAACGCTCTTTCCGGTCGTGACAGCGCCATCGTCACCAGTATTGAGGGCACCACCCGTGATGTCCTTCGTGAGCACATCCACATCGACGGCATGCCTCTGCATATTATTGATACCGCAGGGCTGCGCGACAGCCCTGATGAAGTGGAACAAATTGGGATTGAACGCGCATGGCAGGAAATCCACAAAGCCGACCAGATTCTACTGGTGGTGGATGCCAACAGTACCGATGAAACAGACCCTCATAAAATCTGGCCTGAATTTGTTGACCAGCTCAACTCAGATGATCACTTAACCGTTATCTGGAACAAGAGTGATTTAGCGGGTGATAAAACCCACAGTCAAAGCGAATACCCTCAACTCGCGCTATCGGCTAAATCTGGCACTGGCATGGAGCTGCTACGCGATCACCTGAAAAAGAGCATGGGTTATACCAACAATACCGAAGGCGGTTTTACCGCACGTCGCCGTCACCTAGACGCTATCGCACGCGCTGAAGAATTTCTCGACACAGGAGAGTCACAACTACTGAATATGGGCGCGGGTGAACTACTGGCTGAAGACTTACGACAAGCGCAAAACGCGTTAAATGAGATTACTGGAGCATTTACGCCGGATGACCTACTAGGTCGAATATTTTCCAGCTTCTGCATAGGTAAATAAGTGTAAGGATAATTAGCTTAACTGCAGCCGGTACAAGGTTAATACCAGCCTTATACAGCCGTTATCTACTGCCTTTTATCAACTAAACAGTATTTACACTTCATACAAGCTTACTAACACCTTATAAAGCGCTTATCTCCAACACTTGCCCTACAAAGTAATTTATATTTTGTTTGCCGTCAGGGCTGTGAATAACGTCTGTAACGAGAGTTAAGTAACGCTTGGATAGAAATGTGTGTAACTGCACTTTTACTGAAAACCCCTAAAGTATCCACATTACATCCGCAGCTTGTAAGCAGGATTTGATCAGGAAATACCGTCTTGATACGGTTCTTTTACCGATTGTAACCTGTTGATATATATAAAAAATATTTGAATACCCACAGAAAACACCCTCACCATTAATAACAATAAACATAAGTACATATATATTCATATACATACTTATCTATCTATATATTTATATTCTTATAAGAATAAAAGATTAAATAAAAAGAGTGAGATGATCTTTTGAACAAGACAGCAAGCCAACATATACTGTGCGCCCTCTCGGGTTAGCTGTGCCTGAGTCACAACGAGATTGAGTTATGGATTATCCGCAACGCTATGACGTTATCGTCATTGGTGGTGGTCACGCTGGAACCGAAGCCTGCTTGGCAGCTGCACGCATGGGCTCGCGCACCCTATTGCTTACCCATAACATCGAAACCCTCGGCATGATGTCCTGTAACCCCGCGATCGGTGGCATTGGCAAAAGTCATCTCGTTAAAGAAATTGACGCACTCGGTGGTGCGATGGCTCTGGCCACGGACAAGGGCGGGATTCAATTTAGAACCCTCAACGCTCGCAAGGGACCAGCCGTTCGGGCAACTCGTGCGCAGGCTGACCGAGCACTTTACCGAGCAGCGATTCGAGAGATATTAGAAAACCAGCCAAACTTGGATATTTTCCAACAGCCCGCTGACGATCTGATTGTTGAAGGCGAACACGTCATGGGCGTGGTTACACAAATGGGCGTCAAATTTTACGCGCCGAGTGTTGTCTTGACCGTAGGTACCTTCCTGGGTGGCGTGATTCACATAGGCCTGGACAACCACTCTGGTGGTCGTGCAGGCGATCCGCCATCGATAGCCTTGGCTCAGCGCCTGCGTGAGCTGCCCCTGCGTGTAGATCGCTTGAAAACCGGTACACCGCCGCGCATTGATGCACGCAGCGTCAATTTTACTGGCCTTGAAGAGCAGTATGGGGATGAGAAAACCCCCGTGATGTCCTACATTGGCAAGCAATCAGACCACCCTGAACAGGTTTGTTGTTGGATTACTCACACCAATGAGAAAACCCACGATGTGATTCGTACTGGCCTCGATCGATCACCCATGTACACCGGTGTCATTGAGGGGGTAGGCCCGCGCTACTGTCCGTCGATTGAAGACAAAATTAATCGCTTTGCCGATAAAAACTCACATCAGGTGTTTATCGAGCCCGAGGGTCTTAAAACTCACGAACTCTACCCCAATGGTATTTCAACCAGCTTGCCGTTTGATGTGCAAGTGGACCTCGTACGCACGATCAAAGGCTTCGAAAACGCGCACATTACGCGTCCAGGTTATGCGATCGAATACGATTACTTTAATCCTCAGGATTTGAAGTACAGCTTCGAAAATAAGTGCATTGAAGGTTTGTTTTTTGCTGGCCAGATCAATGGCACCACCGGTTACGAAGAAGCCGGTGCTCAAGGCTTACTGGCGGGTGCTAACGCCGCTCTCAAAGCGCAAGATAAGGAAGTTTGGTGTCCGCGTCGCGATGAAGCGTACATTGGCGTTCTTGCCGATGACTTGATCAGCATGGGGACCCAGGAGCCTTATCGTATGTTCACCAGCAGAGCGGAATACCGCTTGCTGCTACGCGAAGACAATGCCGATCTGCGTTTGACCGAAAAAGGACGTGAATTGGGGTTGGTTAACGATACCCGCTGGGCGGCCTTCAGTGAGAAACGTGAAGCCATTACCTTGGAAAAACAACGCTTGCGTGAAACCTGGGTGCAGGCTGGCAGTGCTGAGGCTGAGTCTCTGGAAGACAAACTTACCTCTGCGCTTACTCGCGAGTACAGTCTGCACGATCTGCTTAAGCGCCCAGAGTTGAAGTACGCTGATGTTGGTAACCTCAAGGGCGGGGGCGTAAGCGATGAGAAGGTTTCCGAGCAGGTTGAAATCGAGGCCAAATACGCCGGTTACATTGATCGTCAGCAGGAAGAGATTGATCGTCTGCGCCAACATGAAAATACAGTCATACCAGAGACTTTTGATTACAGTATTGTTGAAGGCTTGTCGAATGAAGTGAAGCAAAAGCTGATACAAGCTCGCCCAGAAACCTTGGCGAGGGCCTCTCGAATTCAAGGCATTACGCCAGCTGCGGTTTCACTGCTGCTGGTTTACTTGAAGAAACAAGGCTTGCTTCGCAAGGCCGCTAAGTGATGCCTAATATGCAAAACGATGTTGTAAAGAACAGTGTTCAGCAAGAACTCACGGCCATGCTCAGCAAGGGTTGTGATGAGATGAATATCGAGGTCACAGCCGTACAAAAAGCGTCGCTGATCGAGTATATCCAGCTATTTGAAAAGTGGAACAAGGCCTACAACCTCTCCGCAGTGCGCAATGTACGACAAATGATTGGGCGTCACCTGTTGGACAGTTTAGTGGTGGCTCCACTGATCGAAGGAGACCGTTTTATTGATGTTGGCACCGGTGGTGGGTTGCCGGGTATCCCGCTGGCGATCATGTATCCCGAACGTGAATTCAGCCTGCTTGACAGCAATGGCAAGAAAACCCGATTTTTGTATCAAGTGAAAACACAGCTGAAGCTCGACAACGTCACGATCGTGAATGCGCGGGTAGAAGCTTTCCATCCAGATAAATTATTTGATGGTGTGATCAGTCGCGCCTTTGCCAGCCTACTAGACATGACCACTGGCTGTAAGCACCTTTTGACTGAAGGGGGGCGCTTTTGGGCTCTGAAGGGGATCTACCCAGAAGATGAGTTGAGCGCTCTGGAAAAAAACTATAAGGTCATTGGATCATACCCTCTGCGCGTGCCTGGCGAGGAAGGCGAGCGCCACCTACTCGCACTTACCCCTTAACATCGGTAAGCCCTTTCTGTTGTGCGTCTGCGCACCAAGGACAATAAATTGAGCAAGATATACGCGATCGCCAATCAAAAAGGCGGAGTCGGTAAAACCACCACCTGCGTTAATTTGGCCGCGTCGCTCGTAGCCACAAAAAAACGTGTGCTGCTGATTGACCTGGATCCTCAGGGTAATGCGACCATGGGCAGTGGGGTAAATAAGGCCGAGCTAGAACTATCGGTATACGATGTCTTGGTCGGTGCTTGCAAGCCAGATGATGTCATTGTGCAGTCGCCATCAGGCAAGTTTGATATGTTGCCCGCCAACGCTGATTTGACCGCGGCGGAGGTCGAGATGCTTTCCCTGGATAACAAAGAGTATCGCTTGCGCGTGGCGCTCGATGGCATCATTGCCAATTACGATTATGTCGTTATCGACTGTCCGCCTTCGCTCAATATGCTAACCGTGAATGCACTGTCTGCGAGTGATGCCGTCATCATTCCCATGCAGTGTGAATATTACGCTCTGGAAGGTTTGTCGGCATTGGTGGGCACCATCACCCAGATTCAGCAGTCATTGAATCCTAGGTTATCGATCGAAGGCATTCTTCGAACCATGTATGACCCACGCAATAGTCTGACAACAGATGTTTCCGCTCAACTTTCGGAATACTTTGGTGACAAGCTTTATCGTACCTGTGTGCCACGGAATGTCCGCTTGGCTGAGGCGCCTAGTTATGGGCAGCCAGCATTGGTCTACGACAGGCAGTCCAAAGGTGCCATCGCTTATTTGGCTTTGGCTGGCGAATTACTGCGTCGCCAAGAAGCCATCAAAGGCAAGAAAACCGATGCAGTTACGGCTTAGTTGCTCCCAAGTCTAAGTTAAGCGTACTGTAACCACCCAATTGATACTTAAGCCCGCACTATGCGGGCTATTTTGTAAGGCAAAGAGCGACATGGCAGGGAAACGAAAAGGATTAGGGCGCGGCTTGGACGCCCTTTTAGGGGGCGCTACCGGCGCCCATGCTGCAGAGGCTATTGCTTCGGTGGCGGCCTCAAGCGCTGCCGCAGAAGATCTTGATGGTAAGCTGACTCACCTGCCCGTTGAGTTTATTCAGCGGGGTAAGTACCAGCCACGTCGTGATATGCATCAAGAAGCGCTCGAAGAGTTAGCAAATTCGATCAAAGCGCAGGGGGTCATGCAGCCTATTGTTGTTCGGCCAGTTAATCAGCAAGGCGCAGACACCCGCTATGAAATAATTGCTGGTGAGCGTCGCTGGCGCGCGACCCAGTTGGCTGGCTTAGATAAGATCCCTGCCGTTATTCGTGATGTAAGCGATGAAGCGGCCATCGCCATGTCGTTGATCGAGAACATTCAACGAGAAGATCTCAATCCGATGGAAGAGGCGGTCGCTCTCAAGCGTCTGCAAGATGAATTTGAGTTGACCCACCAACAAGTGGCTGAGGCCGTGGGTAAGTCACGTACAACGGTGACGAATTTATTGCGTTTGATGGGCTTAACCGAAGATGTGAAAACCATGCTTGAGCATGGTGATCTTGAAATGGGGCACGCGCGCTCTATGTTGTCACTCGATGCCGCTGAACAACGCGATGTGGCGCGCCAGGTTGTCGCCAAAGGGTTGTCGGTGCGACAGACTGAGGCATTGGTGCGTCGGGTTCAGGAAGGTTATCTAACGGTTACCCCTGTTGCGAAAGTTAGCAACGATGTCAAAAAGCTGGAAGAGGGTTTATCGCAAAAGGTTGGTGTTCCAGTCACGCTTAGTCACAACGCTAAGGGGAAGGGGAAATTAGTTTTAAATTACAATAGCTTAGATGAACTTGATGGAATATTAAGCCACCTAGGTTACAGCGAAGAATAACGGCTCAGTGACGTTATTGATTGAGCTGGGTTGATGGCAGCCACAGCCCTTATTTTAGGTTGCTTGGAACAGTCATTATCCCTATAATTTGCGTCGCCTAATTTCACATGAAAATTAGGCGTATTCGGTGCAGAACTAACGGATTGTTAGTCGCGAGCGTAACCAGAGAAGTGTCGCCTTGACTAGCATAAAGAAACCGCCAGTAAACCGTATCCCGCTGATTCAGCTAGGGGTGTTGGTGCCCTTCACGTTGGCAATACTGGTCGGAATCGATCAAACGCGAGCCATGTCAGCCTTTTGCGGTGGACTACTTGTTGTTATCCCTCAGTCTTATCTCGCCGTATATGCCTTCAGATACATGGGGGCCCGATCAACTAAACAGATTGCGCAGTCATTTTATCGCGGTGAAGCGGGTAAATTTGTACTTACTTTCATCGGTTTCGGCTTGGTTTTTCTGTTATTCACGGCTGTAGACTTGCCGACTTTGTTCGCAGGCTATACCTTAATGCTCGTAATGCAGTGGTGGTTGACCGCAAAGGCGCTTTCTAAGCCATATTAATTGGCTGAAAGTGCGATGAAAAAGCTGTTTTGAAGTGTTTTAAAAGACTTTTCCTCGGTAATCGAGAAGTTAAAGGTCTTTTAAAACTTTTTAAAACTTAACGGTGCTTGAGGAAACTATGGCAAGCGAACAGACAGCAACTGGATATATCCAACACCACTTGCAGAACCTTGCGTACGGCAAATTGCCGGAAGGTTATGAACGAGTGGATGCAGAGGGCAATGCAACTGTCCTTGAAAACGCAACTTGGACTCTGGCTCACACAGCGCAAGAAGCGGCTGATATGGGCTTTATGGCGGTTCACCTTGATACTCTTGGGTGGTCGTTATTTTTAGGTGTGCTTTTCAGCTTTCTTTTTCATAAAGCTGCAAAGAATGCCACCACTGGCGTGCCAAGTGGTTTACAGAGTTTTGTTGAGATGGTGGTTGAGTTTATCGACAACACCGTTAAAGATACTTTTCATCACAGCAGTAAGATCGTCGCGCCGATGGCACTGACCATCTTTGTCTGGGTGTTCTTTATGAACGCTATGGATTTGATACCGATTGACTGGCTGCCAATGGTTGCGCAGCAAGTAACGGGTGACTCGCACTTGTTCTTTAAAGTGGTACCAACAACCGATCCAAATGCAACATTGGGTATGGCGTTGGGTGTGTTTGTTTTGATGATCGGTTACAGCATCAAAAACAAAGGCATTGGCGGCTTTATGAGAGAGTTGGCTCTGCACCCGTTTAATCACCCGGTAATGATACCGTTCAACCTGTTCTTAGAAGTGGTTGGTCTGATTGCTAAGCCTATTTCTTTGGCGTTGCGACTGTTTGGTAACCTTTACGCGGGTGAAATGATCTTTATTCTGATTGCGCTGCTTTACTCTGCCGGTCTCGTCTGGGGACTTGGTGGTGGTTTGCTGCAATTAGGTTGGGCAATTTTCCACATCCTTGTGATTGCCCTGCAGGCGTTTGTATTTATGGTGTTGACCACCGTATATATGGCCATGGCACACGATGTGGATGAGTCTCACTAAGCTGCCCCCTATAATTTAGGTTCAGCTTAGTAACAAATTTTGGCTGTCGCTTGGCCTTGTAAGAGAATGTGCGACAGCCGAATAACTTTGTAATTTTTAACTTTAATTTTGATAACTTTTGGAGAAAACAATGGAAGCACTTGGTCTGGTATACATCGCAGCTTCACTGCTGATCGGTTTGGGCGCTCTGGGTACTGCTGTAGGTTTCGGCCTTTTGGGCGGTAAGTTGCTAGAAGGTTCAGCTCGTCAGCCTGAGCAAGGTCCTGCTCTTCAAGGCAAGATGTTCTTGATGGCTGGTCTGTTGGACGCTGTTCCAATGATCGGTGTAGGTATCGGCATGTTCTTGATCTTTGTTGTTGCACCTGGCCTAGCGGCTTAATTAACACCTCTTCTTTATAACCTTTCCTTAAAGAGCAATGAGGTGTTGGTGTGAACATTAATTTGACTTTGATCGGCCAAACGATTTCGTTTGCGCTCTTCGTGCTATTTTGCTCGAAGTACGTATGGCCTGCGCTTATTTCCATTATGGAAGAGCGTGAAAAGAAAATCGCCGATGGTCTGGAAGCTGCAGAGCGCGCTGATAAAGATCTTGAGCTGGCCCAACAAAAGGCCGTTCAGCAAATGCGCGAAGCTAAAGATGAGGCGGCTGGAATTATCGAGTCTGCCAATAAGCGTGCTAGCCAGATTGTTGAAGAAGCTAAAGATCAAGCGCGCGCCGAAGGCGACCGCTTGAAAGCTGCTGCTGAAGCTGAAGTTGAGCAGCAAGTGAGTCGTGCAAAAGAAGAATTGCGCGGTAAAGTTGCTGCTTTGGCGTTAGCAGGTGCTGAAAAAGTACTTGGTGCGTCAATTGATCAGAAAGCTAATAGCGAACTGGTAAGCCAGTTAGCAGCCGATCTGTAAGCGAGGTACACAATGGCCGAACTTACTACTATCGCCAGACCCTATGCAAAAGCAGCGTTTGAATTTGCTGATTCAGCAAATGAGCTGAGCAAGTGGTCTGAGATGTTAGCCCTGGCGTCAGCCGTGGCTCAACAAGACAATATGAAATTGGTATTGGCGTCGCCAGCTATCACCGCAGAAAAGAAAGCTAAGTCTTTCTTAGAAGTATGCGGTGACGAGCTGAATGAATCGGCGGCAAACCTAATTTCAAACTTAGCGGGCAACAAGCGCTTACAAGTACTTCCTGAAGTTCAGGAACTCTTTGAGCTGCACAAGGCCCAGCGTGAGAAATCTGTCGACGTTGAAGTTACGACTGCGTTTGAGCTTTCCGGCGAGATACAAGACAAGTTGGCGAAGGCACTAAGTGCCAAGCTGGACCGTGAAGTAAACGTATCTACCTTGGTAGATAAGTCCCTGTTAGGTGGAGCATTAGTCCGCGCAGGCGACACGGTAATTGACGGTTCGGTGCGTGGTCGTTTGACCAAGCTCGCCGAAGCAATGAACTCCTAATTCTGCGTATATAGACGCAGGATACTGAGGAACAGAGCATGCAACAGCTGAATCCTTCTGAAATCAGTGAAATTATTAAGCAGCGCATCGATGGTTTGGATGTAACTGCTAAGGCCCAAAATGAGGGCACCGTCGTTTCTGTAACTGACGGTATTATTCGTATCCACGGTCTGCAGGACGTGATGTACGGTGAAATGATCGAGTTTGAGGGCGGCGTCTACGGTATGGCGTTGAACCTTGAGCGCGATAGTGTCGGTGCAGTAGTCCTAGGTGACTACCAGGGTGTGGCTGAAGGCCAGACTTGTAAGTGCACCAGCCGTATTCTGGAAGTGCCAGTTGGTCCTGAGTTGCGCGGTCGCGTTGTAGACGCACTGGGTATCCCAATCGACGGCAAGGGTCCAATCGGCGCCACTCTGACAGATGCAATTGAAAAAGTTGCACCTGGCGTAATTGAGCGCAAGAGTGTTGACCAACCTGTACAGCTGGGCCTTAAGGCGGTTGACGCCATGGTACCGGTAGGTCGTGGTCAGCGTGAGCTGATCATTGGTGACCGCCAGACAGGTAAAACTGCGATTGCAATCGATGCGATCATCAACCAGAAAGGCACTGGCGTTACCTGTGTCTATGTGGCTATCGGTCAAAAAGCTTCTTCTGTTGCTGCGGTCGTACGCAAGCTGGAAGAGCACGGCGCTATGGCTCACACCATTGTTGTGGCGGCTACCGCATCTGATCCAGCGGCTATGCAGTTCTTGGCTCCGTTTGCTGGTACCACCATGGGTGAGTACTTCCGCGACCGCGGTGAAGATGCGCTGATCGTACACGACGACCTGACCAAGCAAGCTTGGGCTTACCGTCAGATATCCCTGTTGCTGCGTCGACCACCAGGTCGTGAAGCTTACCCAGGCGATGTTTTCTACCTTCACTCTCGTTTGCTTGAGCGCGCCTCACGCGTAAACGCTGAGTACGTAGAAAAATTCACCAATGGTGAAGTGAAAGGTAAGACCGGTTCTTTAACCGCTCTGCCAATCATTGAAACTCAGGCTGGTGACGTATCTGCATTCGTACCAACCAACGTGATCTCGATCACCGATGGTCAGATCTTCCTAGATACTGACATGTTTAACGCTGGCGTACGTCCTGCAATGAACGCCGGTATTTCTGTATCGCGTGTTGGTGGCTCAGCACAGACCAAAGTTATTAAGAAGCTATCAGGTGGTATTCGTACCGCATTGGCTCAGTACCGTGAACTGGCCGCTTTCGCCCAGTTTGCCTCTGACCTTGATGAAGCGACTAAAGCGCAGCTCGATCACGGTGCCCGTGTAACTGAGTTGATGAAGCAGAAGCAATACACCCCTATGTCTATCGCAGAAATGGGTGTCATTCTCTTCGCCGCTAACGAAGGTTATTTGAAGGACGTAGAAGTTGCCAAGATTGGCAGCTTTGAAGCTGCTTTACTTTCTTACATGAGCAGCGAAAACGCTGACCTGATGAAGAAAGTAAATGAGTCTGGCGGTTTCGACAAAGAAATCGAGTCTGGATTCAAAGCCGCTCTCGACAAATTCAAGTCTACTCAGACCTGGTAATAAAGGCTTCGCGAGCACCGATGGTGCTCGCGACTCACTGAAACTATGATGAATTTGTTTGGGGGCCGGTAATGGCAAGCGGAAAAGAGATACGTACTCAAATAACGAGTATTAAAAGTACGCAGAAAATCACTAGCGCCATGGAAATGGTTGCGGCGAGTAAGAAGCGTAAAGCGCAAGACCGCATGCAGTTAGGTAAGCCTTATGCCCAGCGTATTCGCTCGGTGGTAGGTCACATTGCCAGCGCCAAGCCAGAATATAAGCACCTGTTTATGCAGGAGCGTGAAGTTAAGCGCGTTGGCTTTATTTTGGTTTCTACCGATCGTGGTCTATGTGGTGGTTTGAACACTAATATGTTCAAAGCAGCCATAAAGGACATGAAAGAGTGGAGCGATAAAGACGTCGAAGTCGACATCTGCGTCGTTGGTGCTAAAGCAGCCGCCTTCTTTAATAGTTATGGCGGTAATGTTGTTGCTGCTGTGCGTGATCTTGGTGAAGATCCATCCGTTGCTGAGTTGATCGGCAGCGTGAAAATCATGCTCGACTCTTTTGCTGCAAGCAAAATTGACAAGCTGTACCTGGTAGGCAACGAGTACGTCAATACGATGACTCAAAAGCCTTATGTAAACCAGTTACTGCCGCTGCAAGCTGACGAGAATGAGAAGCTGCAACACGCATGGGACTACTTGTACGAGCCTGAGGCAGAAGCTCTGCTAGAAGGTTTGTTGATTCGTTATATCGAATCTCAGGTATACCAAGCAGTTGTAGAGAACGGCGCATGTGAACAGGCCGCACGTATGATGGCGATGAAGAGTGCCACCGATAATGCGGGCGATTTGATCGACGATTTGCAACTGGTCTACAACAAGGCCCGTCAAGGCGCGATCACACAAGAGCTGTCTGAGATCGTCAGTGGCGCCTCGGCCGTTTAATAGCCACTAAGCGCTATTTACAGCACGAGCAATGAATTTTAACTTTTTGTAATTGAGGATCCGGACATGAGTAACGGACGTATCGTACAAATTATTGGTGCCGTTATCGACGTGGAATACCCTCGTGATTCCGTGCCAAAGGTATATGACGCCTTGATTGTTGACGGCAAGGGTTTGACCCTTGAAGTTCAGCAGCAGCTAGGTGATGGCGTAGTTCGTACCATCGCTATGGGTTCTTCTGAAGGTATAAGCCGTGGCTTAACCGTTGAGAATACCAATGCTCCAATTTCAGTACCGGTTGGTGATAAGACCCTAGGTCGTATCATGGACGTACTGGGCAATCCTATCGATGAGGCTGGCCCTATCGGTGAGAAAGAGCGCAACGTAATCCACCGTAAGCCACCTGCTTACGATGAACTGTCAGCTTCTAGCGATCTGCTGGAAACAGGCATCAAGGTTATTGACCTTGTTTGTCCGTTCGCCAAAGGCGGTAAAGTTGGTTTGTTCGGTGGTGCCGGTGTTGGTAAAACCGTAAACATGATGGAGTTGATCAACAACATTGCTAAGGCGCACAGCGGTTTATCCGTATTCGCCGGTGTTGGTGAGCGCACTCGTGAAGGTAACGATTTCTACTACGAAATGGAAGAATCCAACGTACTAGACAAAGTTGCCATGGTTTACGGTCAGATGAACGAGCCACCGGGCAACCGTCTGCGCGTAGCACTGACTGGCCTGACAATGGCTGAGAAGTTCCGCGACGAAGGTAAAGACGTATTGTTGTTTGTCGACAACATCTACCGTTACACCCTTGCGGGAACGGAAGTATCTGCACTGTTGGGCCGTATGCCTTCAGCGGTAGGTTACCAGCCAACATTGGCTGAAGAGATGGGTGTTCTGCAGGAACGTATTACCTCGACCAAGGACGGTTCTATTACTTCCGTTCAGGCCGTATACGTACCAGCCGATGACTTGACTGATCCATCTCCTGCGACCACGTTCGCCCACTTGGACTCGACTGTTGTATTGAGCCGTGACATCGCATCGCGTGGTATCTACCCAGCGATCGATCCACTGGATTCATCTTCACGTCAGCTTGACCCATTGATCATCGGTGACGAGCACTACGGTATTGCCCGTGGCGTTCAAGCTATCTTGCAGCGTTACAAAGAGCTGAAAGACATCATCGCGATTCTGGGTATGGACGAATTGTCTGAAGAAGATAAGCAGTCTGTAACGCGCGCCCGTAAGATCGAGCGTTTCTTGTCTCAGCCTTTCCATGTTGCGGAAGTATTTACCGGTGCTCCTGGTAAGTATGTATCCCTGAAAGATACGCTTGCAGGTTTCACGGGTCTGCTGAATGGCGACTACGATGACCTGCCAGAGCAAGCGTTCTACATGGTTGGCGGTATCGAAGAAGCTGTCGAGAAAGCCAAGAACCTGTAATCGCTTCTGTTAGCTGATCCATCGGCCGGCTTGTCGGTCGATGGAGCTGTTCATGAGGCGCTTCAATAGAGGCAAAAGTTATGGCTATGACACTACAGTGTGACATCGTCAGTGCAGAGCAAGAGATCTTTTCCGGCTTAGTGGAAATGGTGATCGCAGCAGGTACCGAAGGTGATGTCGGTGTCTCTTATGGTCACGCTCCCCTGCTAACCGGTTTGCAGCCAGGCCCGATCCGCGTGATCAAGCAAGGCGGCGAAGAAGAGATTTACTTCATCTCTGGCGGTTATCTCGAAGTACAGCCGTATCACATCAGCGTATTGGCCGACACGGCTCTACGCGCCAGTGATATGGACGAAGCGGCGGCTCTGGAAGCTAAGCGTGAAGCGGAACAAGCTCTGACGAATCAGAGTGGCGATTTCGATTATTCACGTGCAGCCAGCCAGTTGGCTCAAGCGGCGGCGCAGTTGCGTACCATCCAAGCGTTGCGCAAAAACCTGAGTTAATTGGTAAATTAATACAGTGTGTTTGTGCAGTGCTGCGTTTTCAACGCAAGCAACTGAATCGAAAAAAGGGTAGCATTAGCTACCCTTTTTTTGTGTCTGGAATTCCTAGAATAGAGCAGATTCAGGCTTCCTAAAACACCATAAAAGAGGCCGTCAACGAAGAGTACTAGAAGCAATCGGCCTGTGTTTTCAGGGCCTCAAAGAAGAAAATCACATGCTAGATATCGTTGTACTCGCCGCGGGCAAAGGCACGCGCATGAAGTCAGATCTACCTAAAGTCCTGCACCCCATAGCCGGCAAACCCATGTTGGCTCACGTACTCGAGCGCGCCCGTGAGTTGGAGCAAGAGAATACCCAATTGCACATAATTAGCGGTCACGGCAGTCATCAGGTAGAAGCCATGTTTGCCGCTGCTGATGTGAGCTTTGTACTACAATCTGAACAACTGGGTACCGGTCATGCTGTGCAGCAGGCACTGCCAAAATTACGTGCCGATGCAACCGTCTTGATTTTGTATGGCGATGTTCCACTGATCAGTACGCAGACACTTAAACAACTTGATGACTGTGTGTCTGCTAGAAGTATGGGTTTACTGACGGTCGACTTGGGCGACCCTCAAGGTTATGGCCGTATTATTCGTAATACTGGAGGTCAAGTTGAGGCTATTGTTGAGCAGAAAGACGCAACCACCGAACAACTTGAAATAACCGAGGTAAATACGGGTGTAATGGCTGTGAGCGGTGCTGATCTGTTGACGTGGCTACCCAACCTTAATAATGACAATGCTCAGGCTGAATATTATCTAACAGATGTAATTGCCATGGCCGTTGCGGCAGGTAAAACGGTAGTAACCGTGCAACCCAGGGATGAAATGGAAGTGTTAGGGGTAAATAACCGCCAGCAACAGGCACAACTTGAGCGTTTCTATCAACGGGCGCAGGCAGAACGTTTGATGCAGGAGGGTGTTACCTTGATGGATCCCGCTCGCTTTGACTGCCGAGGTGAGTTGTTGGTGGGTAATGATGTTGAAATTGATATTAATTGTGTATTCAGCGGACGTGTCGAAATAGGCAACAACGTAAAAATTGGCCCCAACTGCGTTATTAGCGACAGTTGTATTGGTGATAATACAATCATTAAAGCGAACAGTATTCTTGAAGAAGCTATTGTTGCTGAGTCCTGTGATATTGGACCCTTCGCACGTTTACGCCCTGGCTCACGGCTAGCGAATAAGGCCAAGGTCGGCAATTTTGTCGAGACGAAAAAAGCGTTGATTGGTGAGGGTTCGAAAGTAAATCACCTGACCTATATCGGCGATGCTGAGATAGGCGCGGCTGTAAACGTAGGCGCCGGTACCATCACCTGTAATTACGATGGTGTTAATAAATCAAAAACAACGATTGGCGATGGCGCCTTCATTGGTTCAAATACAAGTCTTGTCGCACCGGTGAATATTGGTGCTGGGGCTACGGTGGGCGCGGGCTCAACGATCAGTGCTGAAGTGGCCGATGATTACTTAGCTGTTGCGCGAGCAAAGCAGCGCAACATCAAAGGCTGGAAACGTCCGGTAAAAAAATAAGTTCAATACTAACTGAGTGAACTTATTAACAATAAACGCTGCCGTATTGGCCGTATGAGAAGAGATGGATTATGTGTGGAATAGTGGGTGCTGCCGCACAGCGCAATGTCACGGGTATTTTAATTGAAGGGCTTAAGCGCCTGGAGTATCGCGGTTACGATTCAGCGGGTATGGCGTTGGTCGATGCCGAAGGACAATTGGCCGTGCGCAAAGCAAAGGGAAAGGTCATAGGTCTTGAAGATAAACAGCTGGCCTCCCCCGTTGCTGGCAGCCTTGGTATTGCTCATACACGCTGGGCAACCCATGGTGCGCCGAGTGAGGATAATGCGCATCCACATTGTTCTGATCACATTGCAGTCGTCCACAACGGTATCATCGAAAACCACAAAGCTCTGCGTGAACAACTGCAAGCACAGGGTTATGAGTTTGTTTCTGAGACGGATACCGAAGTCATTGCACACCTCATTCACAGCCTCTATGAAAAGGCTACCTCACTTAAATTAGCGGTTAAGCAGGCGCTGGAATTCTTCGATGGTGCCTACGCGCTCGGCGTTATTTCTACGCGTGAAGAAGGCAAACTAATTGCCGCGCGCAGTGGTAGCCCACTGGTTATTGGGGTAGGTATTGAAGAAAACTTTATAGCTTCCGATCAACTGGCGCTGCGCCAAGTCACCGATCGCTTTATCTATTTAGAAGAAGGTGATCTGGCCGAGGTCAGTATTCATTCAATAGACATTGAAGATACTCATGGCCAACTGGTTCAACGGCCCGTCACCAAAATTATTGAGGCGGCAGAGTCGGCGGATAAAGGCGAGTATCGCCACTACATGCTCAAGGAAATCGACGAGCAGCAGCAGGTCTTGCGCAACACCTTACAGGGTCGAGTGAACCAGACTCATGTGCTGGAAGAAGCCTTTGGCGTCAATGCTGCTGCAATTTTTGATCGGGTTGAACGTGTTCAAATCATAGCCTGCGGCACCAGTTACCACGCGGGTATGGTTGCAAGATATTGGCTAGAAGACTGGGCAGGTATACCTTGCGCCATTGAAGTAGCCAGTGAATTCCGCTATCGAAAAACAGTTGTCAGCAAAAACACCCTTTTTGTGACCATCTCTCAATCCGGTGAAACCGCGGATACACTGGCGGCACTGCGCGATAGTAAAGACACTGGTTACCTCGCCAGCTTGGTCGTGTGCAACGTTGCTAATAGTTCGTTAGTGCGCGAATCAGACCTGAGTTTGATGACTATGGCGGGGCCTGAAATTGGTGTGGCATCAACCAAAGCATTTACCACTCAATTGGTGGCCCTGCAGATGTTGGCGATCGTCTTGGGCCGCCGTCACGGTCTTGATGATGCACGCGAAACGGTACTGGTCTCAGCATTGCAGAAGTTACCCGACCTGTGTGGCAAGGTACTGGGTTTGGCCGAGCGTATTGAGTCTGTGAGCCAAGATTTTGCCGAGAAGAGCCATGCCCTCTTTCTTGGCCGCGGTGTTGAATACCCTGTGGCGATGGAAGGTGCACTCAAGCTTAAAGAGATATCTTACATACACGCCGAAGCCTACCCCGCCGGTGAGCTGAAGCACGGCCCACTGGCGCTGGTGGACAGCGATATGCCTGTCGTTGCCGTTGCTCCCAACAATGAGCTACTGGAAAAGCTGATGTCAAACCTCGAAGAAGTACAGGCGCGGGGTGGCAAATTGTATGTCTTTGCCGACGAGACATCAGGTTTTGTGGCGGATGAAAATACAGTAGTGGTAAACCTTCCCCACGTACCGGAAAGTATCGCACCTATTGTTTACACACTGCCGCTGCAGTTGTTGTCCTATTACGTAGCCTTATTGAAAGGCACGGATGTGGATCAACCGCGCAACCTGGCGAAGTCTGTTACGGTTGAGTAGTCACTACAATAGATGCAAAGCTAAGCAACAATTGACGATAAAAGCCCAGTGGAGCAATCCGCTGGGCTTTTTTATTGAGGCTCATAAACACACAAAATCAATATTAATCCTCGTTTGTAATATAAATAAGTTTCAGGCTTTATAAGGGATGCAAAATTATGCGCCAGTTTTGGTGAAGAGAGTCCCCCTATGAGCCATGCGATCATCTACCTTGATCCCAGCAGTGACCTCAACCTGCAAAGCCAAATTCGCCAGAAGATGGTCGAGGCAATCCTGTTGGGAAGCTTTCCCATAGGTCGCCGTCTACCATCATCGCGCAAGCTCGCTGATCAGTTGTGCGTTGCACGCAATACCGTTGTACTCGCTTACCAGCAGCTAATTGATGAAGGTTATCTGGTGAGTCGCGAACGCAGTGGCATTTACGTCAATGAAAAAGTACTCGAAGGGCGTGTGGGCTTTGAGGGCAAGCCGAGTAAAGCGGTTAGGATTACCTCGCAGTGGCGCCAGCGTTTAAAATCGAATCTCAGTAGCAGCGCCGGTTTTAGCTGCCCGCCCAATTGGCAACAGTTGCCCTACCCCTTTATCGATGGTCAGTTTGATACCTCGCTCTACCCAGTCAAGGAGTGGCGTGAGGCATCGCGCCTTGCCTTAGGCATACGTGAAATTTATGAATGGGCTGGTGAGTCGGGCGACGCCGATGACTCAAAATTAATCGAAGAAATTCGCACCAAAATATTGCCGCGTCGTGGTATTCAGGCCAGCCCCGATGAAATTCTCATTACCGTGGGCACTCAGCAGGCGCTGTATTTGACGACACAATTGTTGATTGATAACACCGTGGCCGTGGCGCTTGAAGACCCGGGCTACCCCGCCATGCGTGATCTGGTGGCCCTGCGCGCAGGCGCCATGACGTACCAACCGGTTGATCACGAAGGCATGGTGGTTGATGAGCGTTTAGACGATTGCCACCTTCTGTATGTGACGCCAAGCCACCAAACGCCCACGGCGGTGACCATGTCGATGGAGCGCCGTCAGCAGCTGCTTAAAAAAGCAAAGCAGTACGATCAGCTGATCATCGAAGACGATTTTGAATTTGAAAGTAACTACCTCGGCAACCCCCACCCGGCGTTGAGAAGCATCGATAGCGATAACCGCGTGGTGTATATGTCGTGTCTGTCGAAAGTACTGGCGCCGGGTGTACGCTTGGGCTTTATGGTGGCGGCCCCAGAGCTCATCAGTGAGGCTCGCAAGCTACGACGTTTGATGGTGCGGCACCCGCCGCTCAACAACCAGCGCACCGTGGCCTTCTTTTTGTCACTCGGTCACTACGACACCTTTATGATGCACCTGCACGATATTTTCGAAAAGCGTTGGGTCGAACTGCGCCGTGCTGTGAATTACTACCTACTGCACGATGTGGCTATTACGCCCTCCGAGGGGGGAACCTCTTTTTGGATGCACCTGCCCGGTAATATCGGCGTTAAGTTTTTGGTTCAAGAGGCGCTTAAGCAGGGTATTTTGATCGAGCCGATGGACCACTACTACGCGCGTAAAACGGGCAGTGAAAATAGTTTTCGTATGGGTGTGACCAGTATCCCGCTGGAGCGTATTCGCGAGGGTGTGGTGCGTCTGCGTGACCTTATTCATGGGTTAAAAGCTCATACTATAGAGAATTTTGAGAATGCGCACGGTCAGCAGGTAGTATCGGGGGATTTACAATCGGCTGTGGCCGGCACCACCATGCGGTGTTTGATTGCCTATGGCGATCCTTGCACCATTGAGATTTGCGCCGATGGTCGCTTGATCGGCCGCGCCGGTTACGCCAATGAAGATTGTGATGAGGGGCGTTGGTGGGTTGACGGCGATTACTGGTGTCGCCAATGGAGCCGCTGGGCCTGGGGTGAGGTCGGTACCTACCGGGTCAAGCTTGAAGGCGAGCATATTCGCCTGTTTGATGAAGATGGCCGCCTCATCGAGAACGCCATACTCAAGAAGACACGGGCCGGCAGCAGCACGCTTGAGGCGTCAGTGGTCACCGTTAACCCCCCTACAGATGACATGCTCTAACTGGCCCAGTATCTAATTTAAAACTGGCTCTATGGGCATCATTTAAAAGAACCTACAGTAGTTTCTAACGTGGCGTAGCCTGAGTGATTCGATAACGAATCGCTGCGTCAGATTCTATTGTTTGAGGTTTTCAATGAGTCATTTTTCTATAGCGGGATTGCAGTTGGAGTTGTCCGATCAGGATAATTTCTACGTTATTCAAAAGGAAATTGAAAAGGTAAAAAAGACCTTTCCTTGGGTGGACATGATTATTCTCAGTGAGTTGAGTACCTTTGGTACTTCGACCGCTCACGCGCAATCTATGCCCGGTGAGGCAGAGCAGCTTTACTGTGACCTTGCCCAAAAGAATAATATTTGGTTGATTCCCGGCAGTTTATTCGAACGCCACGATGGCAAGGTTTACAACACCGCCCCAGTGATTAATCCGCAGGGTGAGGTGGTTAAACGCTACCGCAAGATGTTTCCGTTTTACCCCTACGAAAAAGGCGTGGAGGCGGGCGAGGAGTTCGTCGTCTTTGATGTGCCCAACGTTGGCCGTTTTGGTGTCTCCATTTGCTACGACCAGTGGTTTCCAGAAACATCGCGAACCCTAGCGTGGATGGGGGCCGAGGTTATTATCTGCCCGACATTAACCGGCACCATTGACCGCGATCTCGAGCTGTCGATCGCGCGTACCAACGCCATTGTTAGCCAGGCCTACTTCTTCAACATTAATGTCGCCGGCCGCATGGGCAACGGCCAGTCTATTGTCGTCGGTCCAGACGGCAAGGTTATTCACCAGGCCGGTGAGAACTTTGAAATCATCCCCGTAGAAATTGATCTCGAACACGTTCGCCGTGTGCGTGAGCGCGGCGTGCTGGGTTTGGGCCAAACCCTTAAGAGTTTCCGTGACAGCAAGGTGGTCTTCCCACCTTATGTGCAAGGTTGTGAAGGTTCGGCGGCGCTGCAGTCATTGGGTGAGCTTAAAAAGCCAGAGTCAGAGCACGGCAATGTAGAATTTGAAAAGAAAATAGAAGCAGAAGCTAAGCCCGAAGCAAACTGGACTAGTCCACAGACCAAAACTGGTACTACGTCAGCCTAAGCCGTTTCCATTAACTTTGTTGTCAGTTCATATATTTACCATTTATGTCATTAGTCGTTGATCCAAAAAAATATAAAACACCGGAGATTCACCATGAGTGATTATCATTTTTTTAAAAAAACAAGTCTTTCGGTCGCTGTGGCGGCTGCGACTGTTTTGTCATTTCAATCCTCAGCGCTGTTGGCTGACGAGGCGCTGCTTCTGGAAGAAATCATTGTGACGGCGACCGGTCGTGCACAAAGCGTGCAGGAGATTCCATACAACATCTCTGCGGTTAGCGGTGAAGACTTGGCGGCAGCGGGTATTGTCGATGCCGTTGATGTCATGCGCGGCATTGCGGGTGTCACGGTTATTGATCGCGGATACCGAAACTCGGGGATGACAAACGGTATTATTATACGGGGTATGAACGTCGATAATGGCTCCAATGGCGATGTTCCGCTAGTAGCCGTTCCTACCATTGCCAGTTATGTCGATGGCACAGCACTTCACTCTAATTTTATTCTTAAAGATATCGACCGTGTTGAAGTTTTGCGTGGCCCGCAGGGTACGCTTTATGGCTCAGGATCACTGGCAGGCACTGTGCGCTACATCATGAATAAACCAAGCATGGATGAAGTCTACGGCAGCGTAAGCGCTAATTACGGCATGACTGAAGGCTCAGAAGGTTTCAACCTCACCACCGATGCGATGATAAACTTACCCATCAGCGATAAGTTGGCAGTGCGTGCAAATATTGGTGAAATCGATAACGATGGTATTGTTGATTACGCCAATGTATATAAACTGGATAACGACAACCCGATTCCAGACGGCGGTGACTTGCTTACCGATATGGCTGAATTTGAGCGTGTAGAAGACGCGGATACCGTCGACATCAGTTACTCCCGCGTATCTGTGTTGTTTGAACCGACCGACACCTTTAGTGCTCAACTTTCTTACCAGCAACAGGAAGATAAGATTGGTGGCCGTCGTCAAACAACGACGGGTAAAAATGGTTTTGGTGAAAGCTACGGTGACTATGAAAACGGCGCCATCATGCTAGAGCCAGCGGAGCGTGAAGTTGAGCTGACAAGCCTAGAGTTAATCGCCGATTTAGGTTTTGCAACACTGACTTCAACGACCTCTGATTACAGCCACGAAGGTTCCGGTGAGAACGACAATACTGGTGTGTATGCGTCTTACGACTGGCTCAAGTGGTACGGAAATTCACCGCGCCCGATGCACCGAGCAAGCCGCTTCTACGATCAATCAGCGCTGACCCAAGAGTTGCGTTTGGTTTCCAATGCTGATGATGCTTTTGTAGACTGGATTGCCGGTGCTTATTATCACGATGCTGATAATAATTCAGGCCAGGACAGCCGTATGGTTGGTTACAAAGAGTTTTGGGCTGCGGGCGATGAGTGGGATGTGTGGCCGGGGCGCACCACTGAAGCTTATTTGACGGCTTATGGTCAGGTAACCGAAAATGACTTCTACTACCGTCGTGCAGAGAACTTTAAAGACAAGGCCATCTACGGTGAAATCACGCTTAACTTTAGTGAAAATCTACACCTGACACTGGGCGCGCGCAGTTTCAAAAACACCATCACCAACAGCACGCAGTTGGATATCCCTGTTTGGAACTCTGACCCAGATGGTCCCGGAACCTCGTTTGTTGATATTAATGGTACAGGGTCAGAAAAGGACACCTTACTGAAGGCAAATATTTCTTGGGATTTCAATGACGAGACCATGGTCTACGGTACCATTGCTGAGGGTTACCGTCGTGGTGGCTCCAATGTAATACCGCTAACCGGTCGATATGCGGAAAACCCTGACTGGTTGACGTATAAATCAGATACCGTGGTGAACTACGAGTTAGGCTTAAAGGGACAGACAAATACCTTTAGCTATACAGCTTCTTTGTTTTACATGGACTGGAAAGACCCGCAGTTGAACACCACCGCTGATTGGGGCTTCTTTACAGTAGCCAATGGCGAAGCCGCAGTTAGTCAGGGCATTGAGTTAGAGTTAAACGGTGAGTTGAACGAAAAGTTGAGCTATACCGTCGGTTACACCTATGCGGATGCTAAGCTCAAGGGGGATCTGTACTCGCCGACTGGTGATGTTCCGAGCGATTCCCTTGCCTCCGTGAAGAAAGCCAGTGATGGTGAGACATTACCTGGCACACCGAAGAGTACGTTCAATATTGGCTTGGCCTACTCCACCGAACTGGCAGACATGGGTTGGAACACCGTTGTAAGCGGTTATTACCAGTCTGCCACAAGCAACGCATTGGGTGATAATGAAAACTTCAAAGCGGATATGTCTGACTTCCAGCTGTGGAATGTGAACTCTACGTTATCGAAAGATAAGTGGGCTGCATCCCTCTATATCAAAAATGTCTTTAATGAGGATGGCATCACTGGTGTGGTTACCGAAGGATACATGGGCACCAACCCGGATAGGAGCTTCTACGGGAATGCGTCGAAAAACTCGATTAGTCAGCCGCGTACCGTAGGTTTATCAGCGGCCTATAATTTCTAACTCTCTGTTGTGTTTTGTGCCGGGTATTTATTGCCCGGCTTTTTTGTTTTGCGATATGTTCCGCATATTGCAAAACAAAAAATGAAGCGATGGTGGTGATTTGAACTCTATCAATAAAAACGTCACGTTAGGTGAGCTTGTACAACGAGGTTGGGCTGCATTGCAGCAGGCTGATCTGCGTACGGCAGTGGCCATAGCCAATGAAATGGTTCATAAATTTCCTGACAGCGCCGAGGGTTGGTTGTTGCAGAGTGAGGTGATGGTGAAATTGCGACGCCTCGAGGAGGCCTTAAATAAAGCCGACAAAGCCCTGTCGTATGATCCAAATAATATCGACCTAAAGCTGCATAAAATTAAATGCCTAATGTTGACGGGTGCTTCGTATGAAGCTGGAGAGCTAGCGAATACAGTGGCTGATCAAACGCTTAAAGGCGCCAGTCAGAATGCCCAATTAGGTTTGATGTACGATCGATTAGCTCAGTACGAAGCGGCACTGAAGTATTATTTGATTGCCGCAAATTTGGATCCAAATAACGCTAACAACGCCTACAGTGTTGGTGTGCTTTACCGAAATTTCGGTGATACAAAAGAGGCTGTAAACTGGTTAGAAAAAGCCATTGAGCTTAACCCAGGTGATTACAGTGCACGTTTTTTGTTGTCAGATGTGATCACGGCGAGTACAGAAAAAAACAATCTAGAATCATTGAAAGTGGCTTTTCAGCGACACTGTAAGAGTCCAGAGTCTCAGGTGCATGTTCAGCATGCACTGGCTAAAGAATTAGAAGACTTGGGTGAATATATACAGGCTTTCGAACAGTTACAGAGTGGAGCCTCACTGCGGCGTAAACATATCAACTATGAGCCCGCGACAGACCTAAAAATTATGCGGGAAATCGCCGGCAGCTATCCAGCAACGGCCTGCATTCGAGACACCTCAGCAAGTGAAGCTCAGACACCTGATGAGGCCACGCCTATTTTTATTATTGGTCTCCCCCGTACGGGAACAACGTTGGTTGAGCGTATTTTAAATAGTCACGGCGACGTTGCTTCAGCGGGCGAGACCAATCATTTCTCCGCTGAAATGGTAACACTTTGTCGTCAGAGTTCACTCACTAAAGAGGGGCAGGCTCCGTCTTTAGTCTCGCTGTCTACGACGATTGATTTCGAAAAATTGGGTCAGGGTTACATTGATAAAGCGAGGCCCGTTGGGGATTCTCGACCCTTCTTTATTGAGAAAATGCCACTGAATTTTCTCTACGCGGGCCTGATTCATCGAGCCTTACCAAATGCAAAAATCATTCATTTACAGCGTAACCCTATGGATGCCTGTTACGCCATTTATAAGCGTTTGTTTGCCGATATCTACCCGTTTTCCTATGACCAGCAGGAGTTGGGCAACTATTACTTAGCCTATCGCGAGTTAATGCTGCATTGGAATGAGGTCATGCCTGGGGTGATTCACAATGTGAATTACGAAGATTTAGTGGCCGATCAGGAAGGTGAATCACGCAAGCTATTAGAATTTTGTGAGTTGCCATGGCAAGACGCCTGCATGAACTTCCACAAAAACAAAGAGGCTTCAACCACCGCAAGTGCCAGCCAGGTACGACAAAAAGTTTACAGCAGTTCGGTGGGAAAATGGCGTCATTACGAGCAGCAATTGATGCCTCTGTATGAGTGCTTGAAGAGCGCGGGTATCGCTCTGGATTAGTGTGTACTCTGGCCTCATTACGCATCAGTGACTGGCTCTATCAACGGGTAATGGAGATTGACATACTGATTTTGTAGTTTCTCTCCCCTCTCTTTTAAGTGCGTTTTTAACCGAGCCAATGGCTCGGTTTTTTTGGCCTAGTCGATAGCACGTAATTGGCTCTATAGGTTTTTTCTGGCTTTGTTAGGGTGAAGTCTGGTCATTGAGTAACCCTGTTTATGTTAAAGATGTATATCCATCACACCAAGCGCCGCCGGCCTTTAGTTACGCTGTGCTTACTGCTGAGTGTCTTAACCTCAAGCGCTAGCTTGGCCGCTGACAACAGGTATGAGGCTGGGCTCAGCTCAGCGTCAGATTCTTTGCTCAGTGTCGATTTTTTGTTGTCTGACCAGCCCTTAGTGCAGCCCCTGTCGATGGCAGCTTTTACTGCTCCGTTATTGTTGGGCCAGGCTTCTAGCGCTAATCTCAGTGGCCGTTTGCAATTTAAGCCATGGCTCAGTGCTGGTAAAAAAACAGCGGGCGCTACTTCGCAGCAAGCGCGTCTAGACGTGTTGCGTGACGACTATGATTTTGCGGCGCAGGCCGAGCGTCGATTGCAGAATTTACCGACTATGTCGGTGGAGGTGTTGCAGGTGGAGGGGGCGTTGATTCCTGTCGTGCGCGGCCCGGTTCGCAGCGATCACCCGCACTGGGAGTACAGTGTCGAGCCGGGCGTTGTCTGGCACGCCGCGGACGATGGTGGCTACAGCCGCGCTAGCCTGCCTTTTACCCTGCGTGAGAAAAACGCCAACTGCAGTCACAACGGTGTGATGAGTTTTGTCTTCAGGCAAGCGCCTCAAGGCTCAGATGTGCCCTTTGAGATCTCCTCGGCGGTTTATCAGGTGGCGAGTGAAACCTGTATGTACCTAAAATTTAATGCTTGGGGGCGTCTAAGAGTTGAGCATGAAGCCACGGTGGTTGAAAGCGCGACAGCGTTACGCGATCGTTTTACCCAAGAGCAAGCCAATCGTTTGCCGCAGCAGTCTATTGAGACGCTACTTAAGCGCTATCCCAATTTATTCCTGAAAGATTTTGATCAGCGTGAGCACATCAACACCGAACACCTAAGTGCCTATGGTGTGGTCGTTGATGGCGTTCACTATGTGAGCGGGTGCCCGACACGCGCTGGCGCCTACCCATTTTGTGATGTGATGTTGTTGCCGTCTTATTCATTGGCTAAGTCGTTTTTTGCGGGTTTGGCGCTCATGCGATTAGAGAGTGCCTATCGCGGCACACGCCATGAAAAGATTGTGGACTATGTGCCCGAGTGCAAAGCGGCCGGACACTGGGGTGACGTCACCTTTGAGCAGGCACTCAATATGGTGACAGGTGTACACAATTCGTTGGATGATCGCGCCGATGAGTTTTCGGTCGAGATGGATCAGCGCTTCTTCTTTGCAGAAAGCCACGCCGATAAAATCAATTACGCCTGCAGCGGCTTAAAGCAAAAAATCCCCGCCGGTGAGCGCTGGGTCTATCACACCAGCGATACCTACGTACTCATGACCGCCATGGACCAATTTTTAAAAAACCAGCACGGGGCCCAGGCCGATATTTACCGCGATGTATTCGCCGACAGTCATCGCTTGGCGTTGAGCCCAGTCGCCGGGCACACGATGCGCACATATGACGAGCGATTGCAGTCGTTAGGCGGATTTGGTTTGAGCTTGTACCGCGACGACATCGCCCGCTTAGCACAGTTTATTAATGGACCGGCGGCCAACGCTGATTGGCTTGATAGTGATCTATATCGCCAAGCGATGCAGCGCAATCTAGACGATTTGGGCTATCAGACGGCGGATTTTCCGATGCGCTACCAACAGGGGTTTTGGACGGCCAACTACGCTTCGTTGTTGGGTTGCGAGCAGGATGTCTGGGTGCCACAGATGATTGGCTACGGCGGTATTACTGTGCTCTTATTTGCCAATGACATGAGCTTTTATTTATTTTCCGACGGCGGTGAATTTAACATCAACGGCGCCGTGAAAGTGGCACATACGATCGCGCCCCTATGTAGTCAGTAGGAGTGTGGTCAATAAGAATCCAGTCAATAAAAGTGCAGCGTATAAGAATGCAGTGAATTATAAAGTAGTGATAAAAATACCGAGATTAAACAGGCCATTATTAAAGTGTTGCCCAAAATAATAACGATGGAGTCACCATGACCGATGCCGCGCAAACCCTTACCCCGACGTTTTTAGAGCGTCTCCCTACGGCCAGCCCCAATGGAGAGGTGGCGCGGGTGTTGTTGTCGTTTCTCGCCACCGCGGGTTTTTTTTACATCAACATCATGCCGGCTTTTGTTGACGGCCTGATCACCGCGCTGGATTTTACCAGCCGCGAAGCGGGCTTGGTCGGATCGGCCAATATGTACGGCGCGGCGTTGGGCGCACTGACTGCAGTGTTTGTGGTGAAGTCGATTAATTGGAAGAAAACCGCGGTGATTATGTTGTTGACCTTGATGACACTGGATCTCTCTTCTGTGTGGGTGCAGGAGCCGCAAGCGTTGATGGCGCTGCGCTTTGCGCACGGTTGCTTCGGCGGGTTGTTGGTGGGTATTGGTTTTGCAATAATTTCTCGCACGCTTAACACCGAGCGCACCTTTGGCTATTTGCTCTCCATACAGTTTGGTCTGGGCGGCTTGGGGTTGATGTATCTACCGGGGTTAGTGCCTGACTACGGTTTAAAGGCTTTGTTGGTGTCTCTGGCGCTGTTCAGCTTTGTGACTCTGTGCATGTTGCCATTTATGGCGGACTACCCAGTGAGTAAAGAAAAAGCGGCGGCCACCGCGTCGCAGAGCGAGGGTGTGAACTGGGGGCCTTTGATGCTGGCTCTGCTCACGACCTTTTTGTTTCAGGCGGCAAACATGGGTATTTATGCCTACATCATGAGCATGGGTAAGCACTATGGCTTAGATGAGGGCTTTATCAGTTCGACCTTGGGCGTTGCGGCTTGGATCGCGATTGCCGGTTCGGTGTTGGTGATCTTTATCTCTACGCGTTTTGGTCGCCTATGGCCACTGACCGTGTCCATGTCCATTACGGCCGTGGGTACTTGGTTGCTGCACTACAGTGGTGAGGCGCTCTACTACTGGATCGCTAATGTGGGTGTGGGTATAACCTGGGCCTTTGGTATCTCGTACCTGTTGGGTATGTGCTCGGCCTTTGACGCCAGTGGGCAGATGGCGGCTCTGGGCGGCTTTGCATCCAAGATGGGCTTGGCCAGTGGTCCTATGGTGGCGGCGCTGTTGATGGGCGGCGATGACTATACCTTGGTGATTAATGTCGCTGTTGTGGTGTTTGTGGTGGCGGCCCTGGTGGTGGTTATCCCGGCACGCGTGCTCGATCGCGCTGACCAAACGGCCGTTTGAGGCACTAGACAAGCAATCATAGAGTCTCTCGACCTTGCTACAAAAGGCCGTACCCCTTGAGGTGACGGCCTTTTGTGTGGGGCGCACGGCTGGCCGGTGCAGACACGTAAGTGAGATATTCGAGGCGCGAGGAGGGGAGGTCAGAGAGCAGCGTTGTGCTTACTTGCGAGTATCTTCCGGTTGAATGCGCAGCGAGCGTAAACCCTGTTTTAATTTAAACAGGTGGTCTTGCAGTTTTGGTCCCTTGCGCTGAGCCACGCCAATGGCCAGTACGTCGATGACAACTAGGTGCGCGATGCGTGAAGAGAGGGGCGTGAAGATCTCAATGTCTTCCTCTACGTCGACGATAATGGGGATGGTGGCGTTATTGATCACCGGTGTGCCACTCGGCGCAATGGCAATTACAATGCCCCCAGCCTGCTTCACCATGTCCATTGAGTGCAATAGCGCTTTGGTACGCCCGCTCTGGGAGATGGCAACGATCACATCACCCGGCTGCATCGACATGGCTGACATATTTTGAATGTGAGGGTCAGAGTGTGCCGCCGTAGCAACCTGTAGACGGAAAAATTTGTGGGTGGCGTCAGCGGCCACCGCTCCCGAGGCGCCAAAGCCATAGAACTCAACGCGGTTGGCGGCGCACAGGGCGGTCACGGCTTGATCCAGCACTTCCGGCTTGAGGCGATCGCGCACGGTAAGGAGTGTGTCGATAGTGGCATCGAAAACCTTGTGACTGAAGTCGGCAATAGAATCTGTATCGGTGACCGCTATCTGCCCAAAGCTTGGGCTAGCCGCCAGCTGTTGAGCCAGATTGAGCTTAAAGTCTTGAAAGCCATCGCAGCCAATAGCGCGGCAGAAGCGCACCACGGTGGGCTCACTGACCTGAGCCTCGGAGGCCAGATCAACAATACGCATATGGATAATATCGGCTGGGTTACCCAGTACGTAGTCGGCCACCTTGCGCTCTGACTTGCGCATTTTGTCGAGGGCTTCGCTGATACGTAGGGTGAGTTCTGCGGGCTTCACAGGCGTTAGTCATTCCATAGGGTAAGGATATTATTCATGATATAAAAATTATGTAGTGAACACACGATTTTTTGTAATTTTACTACAAGACCGAAAGGCGAGGATTTGCTGATAGAATGCTCGCCATGCAATTATCTACGATTACAGACCACCTTAATGACGCTCAGCACGCGGCCGTCACGGCGCCTGCGGGCAATCAACTCATCCTCGCGGGCGCGGGCAGTGGCAAAACGCGTGTGCTTGTTCACCGCATCGCTTGGCTGATTCAGCAGGAGCAGGTTTCACCCTACTCCATCATGGCGGTGACCTTTACCAATAAAGCCGCGAAAGAAATGCGCGGCCGTATTGAAGAGCTGATGGGCATTAACCCCCGCGGCATGTGGGTAGGCACCTTCCACGGCATTGCGCACCGTTTACTCAAAGCCCACTGGAAGGATGCAAATTTACCGCAGAACTTTCAAATACTCGACAGCGACGATCAGTTACGCTTGATCAAGCGTGTCTCGCAAGCCTTAAACCTCGATGATAAAAAATGGCCAGCGCGACAGTCGCAGTGGTTTATCAACGCCCAGAAAGACGAAGGCTTGCGGCCTGACTACATTCAAGCCACCGGCGATCCCTATATCACCACCATGGTTCGTATCTATCGCGACTATGAAGACGCTTGTAAACGTGGCGGCATGGTCGACTTTGGTGAGTTGTTGTTGCGCGCCCACGAACTGTGGCTCAACAACCCGGAGCTGCTTAAGCACTACCAAGAGCGCTTCCCTTTTGTATTGGTTGATGAGTTTCAAGATACCAACACGATTCAATACGCCTGGTTGCGGGTACTGGCGGGCACCCAGTGTAAGGTGACGGCGGTCGGCGATGACGATCAATCTATTTACGGTTGGCGCGGTGCTAAAATTGAAAATATTCAGCGCTTTAGTGAGGAGTTCCCCAACACCCAAACGGTGAAGCTGGAGCAGAATTACCGCTCTACAGCCACTATTCTTGATGCCGCTAATGCGGTGATTGAGAACAATTCGGGGCGTTTGGGTAAAACATTGCGCACCGATGACGAAGCGGGCGAGAAGATCTCCCTCTACGCTGGCTTTAATGATCACGATGAGGCACGCTTCATCGTTGAACGTATAGAAAGCTGGTTTAAAGAGGGCAACCGTCGCGACAGCTGCGCCATCTTATACCGCTCTAACGCCCAGTCGCGGGTACTTGAAGAAGCCTTATTACGCGAAGGTGTTCCCTACCGTATTTATGGCGGACAGCGTTTCTACGACCGCCTAGAAATCCGCAACACGCTCGCTTACCTGCGCCTAATGGTGAACCGCTTTGATGATGCCGCCTTCGAGCGGGTGATCAATACACCTACGCGCGGGATAGGCGGCAAAACCGTCGATGGTATTCGTCTGTGTGCCCGCGAACAGGGTTTCTCAATGTGGGAAGCCGCTCAGCATATGGTGACGAATAAAGGTCTAACCGCCCGCGCAGCTAATGCCGTAGCCGGTTTCATTGATGTGGTAGAAAGTCTGGCGGCCCAAGCCGCCGACAAGCCGCTCTCTGACATTGCAGACAATGTGATTAAAGCGTCTGGGCTCTACGAATTTCATAAGGCCGAGAAAGGTGAAAAAGGCCAGGCGCGGATTGAAAACCTGGAGGAATTGGTTAACGCCTGTGGCGCGTTTACTTCCGATGACGACGAAGCGCTCAGCCCGCTGCATGAATTCCTCGATCGAGCGGCGCTGGATGCCGGAGAGTCCCAGGCCGATGAGTTCGACGACGCTGTGCAGCTGATGACCCTGCACTCGGCCAAGGGCTTGGAGTTCCCGCTGGTATTTTTAGCGGGTGCCGAGGAGAACCTCTTTCCGCACCGCATGTCGGCCGAAGACCCAACTCGCCTTGAGGAAGAGCGACGCCTCGCGTATGTCGGCATCACCCGCGCGATGAAGAAGCTGGTGATCACTTACGCTGAGAGCCGCCGTATGCACGGCCAAGAAAACTTCAATTCCGTGTCGCGCTTTATTAAGGAGATACCCTCCGGACTAATAGACGAGGTGCGGATTAAAAATACCATCACACGGCCGGTGAGTTTTAATCGCAACGCGCAGGGTTCTGGACACAATACCTCTAGTTTTGGCCGCAGCGCGAATGACTTTTCACGCAAACCGGCGCCGCCGCGTTTGAGTGATGATGGCGAAGACACCGGCTTTTACCTAGGGCAACGCGTCAAACACCCTATTTTTGGCGACGGTAAAATTCTACATTTTGAAGGCGATGGTGCCGGGGCGCGGGTGCAGGTTAAGTTTGAGTCTGAGGGTTCTAAGTGGCTGGTGCTGAAATTCGCTAAGTTAGAAGGCCTTTAACTTGGCCTGTCGAGGTCAGCGCTCGGTCATTTAACGTGACGTCATACACATAATAAAAATAAGAAGAAGAGCCATGAATACACGTACGGACAATCGCTGGCAGCCTGCTGCTATTTTGGGCTTAGTGGCTTTGTCACTGTTGCTGTTCTGGTTGTTGGTGGCTGATCGTGCCAGTACTCCGGATCGTTTACATGAAGCGCCGAATGCTGAGGGTCAGCCTCGCAGCAGCATCGAGTGGAAATTGGTGACCACCTGGCCGAAAAACTTACCGGGTTTGAGCTCCCACGCGGCGAATTTTTCACGCCTCGTGGAGGAGATGAGCCGGGGACGTTTGAAGGTAAAAGTGTATGGCGCCGGTGAGCTGGTGCCAGCGCTGGGTGTGTTTGACGCGGTCTCCTCTGGCAGTGTTGAAGTGGGACACGGCGCGGCTTATTACTGGAAAGGAAAAATACCGGCGGCGCAGTTTTTTACATCGGTGCCCTTCGGTTTAAACGCGCAGGAAATGAATGGTTGGTTGCACTACGGCGGTGGTCTTGAGTTGTGGCGTGACCTTTACGAGCCGTTCAACCTCGTGCCTTTTGCCGGTGGCAACACGGGCGTACAGATGGCCGGTTGGTTTAACAAAGAGATCAACAGTGTTGAGGACCTCAAAGGTCTGAAAATGCGCATTCCTGGCTTGGGTGGCGCGGTGCTAAATCGCGCCGGCGGATCATCGATTAACATTCCCGGTGGCGAGCTTTACACCGCGCTGCAAACCGGTGTCATCGATGCCACTGAGTGGGTCGGTCCATACAATGATCTCGCCTTTGGTTTTTATCAGGTGGCCAAGTACTACTACTACCCCGGTTGGCATGAGCCCGGCCCGACCTTGGAAATGATCATTAATAAAGACGCCTATGAAGCCCTACCTGGCGATTTAAAGGCGATTGTCGACACGGCTTCACGCATGGCCAATCAAGACATGCTTGATGAATACACGGGACGCAATAACGCGGCCTTGCACGAACTGGTCGATAACCACGGCGTTCAGGTGCGCCGACTACCGGATGATGTCTTGCTGAAGTTGAGGTTGATTGCGGAGGAAATTTACAGTGAACAGGCGGCCGCAGATGCTGACTTCAAGAAGGTATACACTGCCTACAAGGCATTCTCAAAGGGTATTCGTGAGTACCACAAAATATCGGAACAAGCTTACTTTGAGGCGCGGGATTTGGAGTAGCCTGTAATGGCTCTTTGAGTTAAAAAACAAAAAAGCCCAGTCACTGACTGGGCTTTTTTATGTTCAGGATGAACGGGCCAATAACTGCTCCTGCGTTATGGGCACTTCCTCCGGCCGCTACCGGCTCCTGCCTCGCGCGACACTTGTTAGCCCTTTAACGGCGTCCCTGGCGGTCGTATTCCGCGGTGCCAAGGATGGCAAAGAGCGGCTATGTTCAGACTGAGGGTGTTTGGATCCCTAGCCCGATCAACTGATTGGGCGAGTGCGACCATTATTATCAATGGCAACAAAGACAAAACTACCGTCCGTCACTTTGTAGAATTCACGTGTTGTGGGCATGCGCAGCCACACATCGACTTCGACTTGAATCGATGAGCGGCCGACCTCAACAATTTTCGCGTAGCAGCTAATGGTTGAGCCAACGGGTACTGGGCGCAGGAACACCATGCTACCAGCCGATACGGTTGTGACGGCACCTTTGGCGACTTCTTGCGCTTTGATAGCCCCGGCTAAATCCATTTGCGACATTAACCAACCGGCAAAGATATTGCCATTTGGGTTGGTGTCGGCAGGCATGGTAATCGTCTGTAAAGAGAGATCCCCTTCAGGCGTTGGTTCGTGGTCGAATTCATCGTTCATAGTAGTTCTGCAATCTCAGGAGTTCTTATTTATTAATAGCCTGTTGTATCAGCGATCTAGTTCATCTTACCCGGTAACCATGTGATGAGCTCTGGCCAGCAAGCCAGTACCAACATCAGCGTCAATTGGATCATAATAAAAGGGACGACGCCACGGTAAATGGCGCTAGTTGGGACCTCGGGCGGTGCGACGCCCCGCAAATAAAACAGCGCAAAGCCAAACGGTGGCGTGAGGAAAGATGTTTGTAGGTTGAGCGCAATCATAATGCCCAGCCAGATGGGGTCGAGCCCCATCATCAACAGCACGGGCCCCACGATGGGCACAACAACGAAAGTGATCTCAATAAAGTCGAGAATGAAACCGAGTAGAAAAATCACCAGCATCACCATGAGGGTCGCGGTGATGACGCCACCAGGTAACCCCTGGAAGAATTCGGTGATCATCTCCTCACCGCCAAAGCCACGAAATACCAGCGAGAAGAAGGCTGCGCCCAACAAAATTGTGAAGACCATGGCGCTGATCTGGGTGGTTGAGCGACAAATTTCTGCCATTCTCTGCCAGTTGAGGTTGCCTTTCTGTAGCGCGAGAAGTGTTGCACCGAGGGCGCCCACACCGGCGGCTTCGGTTGGTGTGGCGGCGCCGCTGACGATTGACCCCAATACCAACAGGACTAATACGATGGGCGGCAATAGGCTGCCGAGCAGCTCCAGGGTTGAAACATTGTCCTCTGGGTCCGGTTCAAAGGAGGGCGCTGATTGAGGGTGTCTCCAAGCCATATACAGCAGGTAGAGGATATACATAACCACGAGCATGAAGCCGGGTATTATGGCGCCCATAAATAGATCACCGACCGACACGGGCTGAGGGTTAAAAATACCCATCTGCAGCTGCGCCTGTTGGTAGGAGTTAGAGAGCACATCGCCGAGCAGTACCAATGCAATAGAGGGTGGAATGATTTGCCCGAGCGTACCCGTCGCACAGATAGTGCCAGTAGCCAGTTCGGGGCTGTAGCCACGTTTGAGCATGGTCGGTAGGGACATCAAACCCATGGTGACAACGGTTGCGCCGACGATGCCAGTGCAGGCGGCCAACAACATGCCAACGATCACGACTGAAATTCCCAACCCCGCGGGCAGGCGGCCACAGAGCTTGGCGAGGTTATTGAGCAACTCCTCGGCCAGTTGCGAGCGTTCGAGCATAACCCCCATCAATACAAACAGTGGCACCGCGATCAAGGTGTAATTGTTCATGGTGCCAAACAGTCGATCGGGGATGGCCTTAAGCAAGCTGGCATCAAAGTGTCCGCTGAGAATGCCAAGACCAGCGCACAGCAGCGCGGTACCGCCGAGGGTGAAGGCAACGGAGTAACCGATCATCAGGCAGAGGCAGACGACCGCGAACATCAACAGGGGCAGAATGGCTTCCATTAGAGCGCACCTCCCTTTGACGGTGACGATTGCGCAGGTTCTGCGGTGGACAGCGGTTGGCCAACCAGGGTAAGCAGACCACGAAAGGTATCGGCTAGCGCTTGCAACACTAGCGTGGCGGCGCTTAAGGGAATCAGGCTTTTAAGGAGAAACAGCGCGGGGATACCATCTGCGTGGGGCGACCCTTCTAGGATCTCCCAGGAGCGCAGGGCGTAGTCCCAACCACTGAGCAGCAGTATTAGGCTCATGGGCAATAGGAAAACCAGGCTGCCAAGTGCGTTAACCCAAGCTTTCCCGCGCTCTGTGTAACCCCTATAGAAAATATCAACGCGCACATGGCCATCGTTTTTGAGGGTATAGGCTGCACCGAGAAGGAAGACCGTGGCGTGCAGGTAAGTGAGTGATTCCTGTAGGGCTACTGAACCTATATTAAAACCGTAGCGCAGGACGACGATAAGGCATGACAACAGCACCATTAATAAGCACAGCCAAGAAACTGCCCTGCCAGTATATTCAGAAAATGTGTCGATATACGCCACGATTGCGGCCGTATATGACCTGTCTACCGTCGACATGGTAATGCTCCGTAGAAAACCATTTTTATTATTATTCGCATCGGTGGCAGGCATAGCCCTTGAGCAGGTACTACCGACCCTGTGCGTGGTGCGCAGTATACCTGAAAGCGTATATGGCAGGATGGCTCTAAATGGCTGAAGTGCCGACCATGACAAAAATGTGACAAAGAGCTGCTTCTGTAACAAAGCTGTCACATTGCCTTAATAGAATTGTCACTATTGAAACCTAACATGCAACTCGGTGATAACAACTACGTACAGGTTGTTAAAAACAACTAGGGCAAAGAGCCCACCAGGAGACGCACTGTGAAAAAAATTATTATGGCAGCAACATTGACGGCATCGACCGTTATGACGGCTCAGTTTGCTTCAGCTGCTCGCGATTACATCAGCATCGTGGGCTCTTCAACGGTATACCCGTTCGCAACCGTAGTTGCAGAGCGTTTCGGTAAGACGACAAACTTCAAAACCCCAAAGATTGAATCGACCGGCTCTGGTGGTGGTTTGAAGTTGTTTTGTCAGGGTGTTGGTGTAAACCACCCTGATATCACCAACGCTTCGCGCCGTATTAAGTCTTCAGAAGTACAGCTGTGTGCTAAGAACGGTATAGACGACATCGTTGAAGTCCTGATCGGTTACGACGGTATCGTTATCGGCAGTTCCAACAAAACCAAGCAGATGGACATCTCACGCAAAGACCTGTTCGTGGCTCTGGCCAAACGCATCCCTAACCCAGACGGCAGCGCGACACTGATCGACAACCCACACAAACTGTGGAGCGATGTGAACCCTGTATTGCCCGCGACGGCCATTGAAGTGCTGGGTCCACCGCCAACCTCGGGTACCCGTGACGCATTCGCTGAATTGGCCATGGAAGGCGGTTGTAAAAAGTTCGGTTGGATCAAGAACCTGAAGAAAGAATCCAAGGCCGAGAAGAAGCTGGGCAACAAAGCGGAAGCGTCTAAGCTGAAGGCAAAGTACAAATCTATTTGCCACACCGTACGTGAAGATGGTCCATTCATCGAAGCGGGTGAGAACGACAATTTGATTGTGCAAAAGTTGAACGGTAATCCCAACGCACTGGGCATCTTCGGCTTTAGCTTCTTAGATCAGAACTCTGACCAGATCCAAGGTTCAAAAATAGATGGTCAAGAGCCTACGTTTGACACCATTGCCGACGGCAGCTACCCAGTATCGCGTCCACTTTACTTCTACGTGAAGAAGGACCACATGGGCACTATCCCAGGCATGAAAGAGTACTTGTCTGAGTTCACCAGCGAGAAAGCTTTTGGTGAAGAAGGTTACCTTACCGAGAAAGGCATGATTCCTCTGAATGCCACCGAGCGTGCAGCGGTCGCCAGTGATGTTAAAACGCTGAAGAATCTGTCTCTGTAAACTTGCGTGTAGTAATGGCTCGAGCGGGGTTGCTCGACCCATATTGAAAAATGGATAGCCTGGCAGAACACTCTGCCAGGCTATCTTTTTTAGAAAGTTTTGAAAAAGATACGCTAGCGCCCTTTTCAAAAGTTTCTTAACGGTGAAGCCAGTTTTTCGTGAAAGATAAGTAACAGATATTCGTCATAAAGGTTGTTTATGGATACATCGACTCTACTGGCTGCGCTTGCCATCATGGTCTCCGTCGCTTACATGTTTGGGCGCGGCCGATCAATCTCCATGGCGGATACCAGCCAAGGTGGTTACCGCAACTTAAACTCGTTACCTTTTTACTACGGCATGCTGACGGCACTTTGGTGCGCGGTACCCTGCCTACTGTTGATGATTGGCTGGTTTTCGTTTGAAAACACCATCATCGACAATCTGGTTGTGGCGCAATTGCCGGAAGCCATTCGCAATTTATCCAGTAATGAATTGGGTTTGGTGATGAACACCGTGGCCAACATTGCCGAAGGTAATGTTATCGGCAACGAGCCAGACGCGTATTTGGTGACCGCAGCGCAATCACTGACGAGTGTTCGGCAAACCAGTCAGTTGGCGTTAACCGGCAGTGTTTTGTTGTTGGGTATATTGCTTTCACTGTTCGCTTGGACGCGCATTCGTCCAGAACAAAAAGCACGAGTACAGGTAGAGGGCGCCTTTAAAACGATACTCCTGCTGTGTGCTTGTTTAGCGATTGTGACCACGGTAGGCATTCTCTTTTCGGTTATCTTTGAGTCTTTGCAGTTCTTTAAAGCGGTGCCGATCACCGAGTTTTTGTTTGGGACTCACTGGAGCCCGCAAACCAGCATCCGTGTCGATCAGGTGGGTGGTTCGGGTTCATTCGGTGCGGTGCCTTTGTTTGTCGGCACTCTGTTGATCTCCGCCATCGCGCTGGTCATCGCCGTGCCCTGTGGTTTGATGTCGGCTATCTATTTATCCGAGTACGCCAGCAACACGGTGCGCACTTATGTTAAACCCATGCTCGAAATACTCGCCGGTATCCCAACGGTTGTTTACGGATTCTTCGCGGCTTTAACCGTTGCGCCGTTCATTCGTAACCTGGGTGAAACCTTTGGCATGAGCGTTTCTTCCGAGAGCGCTTTGGCTGCCGGTTTGGTCATGGGCGTGATGATTATTCCGTTCGTGTCATCGCTGGCTGATGATGTGATTACCGCTGTACCGCAATCGCTGCGGGATGGCTCGTTAGCTTTAGGTTCAACAAAATCAGAAACCATCAAACAAGTGGTTATCCCCGCTGCCCTGCCCGGCATTGTTGGTGGTGTATTGCTGGCCGCTTCACGCGCCATTGGTGAAACGATGATCGTGGTGATGGCGGCAGGCCTTGCGGCCAGAATGACCGCCAACCCGCTCGAATCGGTGACCACCGTAACCGTTCAGATTGTGACCCTGCTGGTGGGCGATCAAGAATTTAACAGCCCGAAAACACTGTCGGCCTTTGCCTTAGGTCTGATGCTGTTTCTCGTGACGTTGGTGCTCAACTACTTTGCGCTATACGTCGTGAAGAAATATCGAGAGCAGTATGACTAACCACCAGAATTCAAAAACAGACGGTTCGGCTATGAATACTCTAGATTCAAAAAAAATGTCCACTATTGAGTTAGTGAACAAAAACCTAGCGAAGCGCTACCGCGCAGAGACACGTTTTCGTGCTTACGGTATCGCGTCCATCGGCTTTGGTTTGCTGTGCTTGTGTTTACTGTTTACCGATATCATCGGTAAAGGCCACAGCGCCTTCATGCAAACGTATGTACAGCTAGAGGTACATATGGACGCTGATCGCCTCGAGATCACGGATATTACGGACGTCAATCAGTTGGCTAGGGCTGACTATCAGGGCGTCTTGAAGCAGGCCCTGCGCTTGGAATTCAGTGCCGTTAACTCACGTGGCGACAAGCGTAAACTTTACCGGTTGGTGAGTAACGGCGCGGGCTTTGAATTGCGTAAGTTGCTCGAAGCGAAACCTGACATGTTAGGCACGACCTCAACGCTGTGGGTATTGGTTGATGATGACATCGACACCTATGTGAAGAGCCGCGGGAATCTGAGTTCGGCTCCTAGCGAAAATGCGTTTACGGGTCGTCTTTCTGAGTTACAAATAGGCTGGGTAGAACGCCTGATCAGTGAGGATAGGATCGACAAAAAATTCAATACGAATTTCTTTATGGTCGGTGATTCTCGCGAGCCAGAGTTGGCCGGTATTCGGGGTGCCATAATGGGCTCAATTTATACCATGTTGGTGACTTTGGCCCTGTCCTTCCCGATTGGTGTGGCCGCAGCTATCTACCTGGAGAAATACGCGAAGAAGAATGCGTTTACTGAATTCATCGAAGTAAACATCAACAACCTTGCGGCGGTGCCGTCGATTATTTACGGTCTGCTGGGTCTGGCGATTTTAATTAGCTTTTTTGAGTTACCTAGATCCATTCCCTTGCTCGGTGGTCTGGTACTGACATTAATGACACTGCCGACGATTATTATTTCCAGTCGCGCAGCGATTAAAGCCGTACCGCCCTCTATAGAGGAGGCGGCGATGGGCATTGGCGCTTCCAAGATGCAGGTGATCTTGCACCATGTGTTGCCCCTGGCCATGCCCGGTATGTTAACCGGTGCCATTATCGGTATGGCGCAGGCGCTGGGTGAAACGGCGCCGCTGTTGATGATCGGCATGGTCGCTTTCATTGTCGATGTGCCAGGCGGTATTACCGACCCATCCACGGTGCTGCCGGTGCAGATATTTCTTTGGTCAGACAGCCCAGAGCGCGCGTTTGTCGAGAAAACATCGGCGGCTATTATGGTGTTGCTGGGTTTCTTGATCATCATGAATACCCTCGCCGTATGGCTGCGCAAGCGCCTAGAACGTCGTTGGTAGACACAATAAAGTATTGAACAGAGGCGCTGTGACTCAATAAATAGCAGCGTCTTAATACCTAATTATAATCGCGGCTGTGCGGCGATGATGAAATTGAAAGTAAGCGAGGCCAAGGTGATCGAACAAACTTTTTCTGGTGTTACCGTCGGTAAGCCACTGGTGGATAACGCCAAGATGTCCATGCGCGATGTGAATGTTTTCTACGGCGATAAGCAGGCGATCTTCGGTGTCGACCTCGATATTGGTGAGAACGAAGTGGTCGCCATGATTGGCCCGTCGGGCTGTGGCAAGTCGACGTTCCTGCGTTGTTTAAATCGTATGAACGACACAATTGATATCTGCCGTGTGGAGGGTTCATTACAGCTGGAAGGCCAGAATATCTACGATCCAAAACTGGATGTGGTGCCATTGCGCGCACGCGTGGGTATGGTATTCCAGAAGCCAAATCCATTCCCTAAGTCGATTTACGATAACGTGGCGTACGGCCCGCGTATCCACGGCTTGGTCAGTCGCCGTTCAGAGCTGGACGAAATCGTTGAGACCAGCCTGCAGAAAGCCGGTCTCTGGAATGAAGTAAAAGATCGCCTGCACGCGCCGGGTACCGGTTTGTCTGGTGGTCAGCAGCAGCGCCTGTGTATTGCACGTACCATTGCGGTAAGCCCAGAGGTGATCCTGATGGATGAGCCCTGTTCTGCACTGGATCCGATTGCGACGGCTAAAATTGAAGAGCTGATTGCCGAGTTGAGCCAGAACTACACCATCGCCATCGTGACCCACTCTATGCAGCAGGCCGCACGAGTTTCTAGCCGTACCGCCTACTTTCACTTGGGTAAGTTGATCGAAGTGAACGACACGGAAAAAGTCTTCACCAACCCAGACCATGAATTAACAGAAGCCTACATCACCGGTCGCTTTGGCTGATCGGGGGTTGATCGAAAAAATCATCGCTCTAGTTGCTGTTAGAGCCTGCAGAAAAATATAGAGAGTTTAGACATGGATAAACTGCATTTTGATGAGCATATTTCCAAGCAATTCAACGCTGACTTGGAAGATCTGAAGACCCAGCTACTGGAAATGGGCGGCGTCGTTGAGCAGCAAACGATTGATGCTGTAAAAGCGATTACCTCCGCCGACAGTGAGCTCGCGGAAAAAGTTATCGTCGTTGAGAACGATGTTGACCAGCGTGAAGTGCGCCTCGATGAGCAGTGCACCTTGGTATTGGCGCGTCGTCAGCCAGCGGCCTCTGATTTGCGTATGGTGTTGTCGGTTGTGAAAATTACCCGAGACCTCGAGCGCATGGGGGATGAAGCACAGAAAATTGCCAGGATGGCGATAAAGCTGAGTGAAGACTCTGGCGCCTCACAGGGTTATGTCGAGCTGCGTCATATCGGCGCGTTGGTACAAGAGATGGTCAATAATACCCTCGACGCGTTCGCTCGTTTTGATGTTGATATGGCGCTTAAAGTCGCCAAACAAGACACAACGGTGGATCAAGAATACAAGAGTGCCATGCGTGAAATGATCACGTATATGATGGAAGACCCGCGCTCTATTACGCGGGTGATGAACATCATCTGGGCGCTGCGTGCACTGGAGCGCATTGGCGATCACGCGCGTAACATTGCCGAGCACGTAATCTACCTCGTGAAAGGGTTGGATGTGCGTCACACCACTGTCTCGGAGATGGAGCAGCAGCTGGCTGAGCGCTGAGAAGTGATGCCTTGTCTCAACAGCCAAGGCTCTTACGCCTCATCTACCGATGACCCGTGTCTCAGCTAAAAGTGTAATTTGACGACTTAGTTGAGCTTGGCAGGTTACAATGGGTAAGTATAATACGCCTCCGCATAATACTTACCCGTGAGACTACGCTCGAATGATGAAGTGCTTGTTGCCCAAATTAGGGCTGTTACCGGTCATGTTGGCCCTCACGGCCTGTGGGTCAGACAGCAAGTTGTCTCGTCTTTCCGACTTTGATTTGGCTGACCGTCACGGTTATTGTCTAGATAAGACCCCAACGGCCCCCGGTCAGGTGCAGGCTTGCACCAATATTCAACGCGAGTGCGAAGTCCGCAAGCTTGAGCTGGGCAGCTACATTTGCCGCCATCACTAATATTTGTCTTTGCCGTATCGACGACCAGTACCGCGGCGACTATTGAGTCGATTGTGGCGCCTGAACCGGTGGTTGCAACTCCTGTAACTTAAGCTGCGCCTGCTTACCTAGATCCCCCCCAGATTTCGCAACCTGCTGAAAGTACCCAATCGCCTGCTGTTTATTGCCCTGCTGCAGTTTTATCTGCCCGAGCGCATAACTGGCATTTTGTGTCGGCAACAAACGCTGGCTGGCGAGTAAGTCTTGCTCTGCTGCGCTGTTATTGTTCAGTGCTCTTTCCGCTAGGCCACGCCCTAAAAGTGGTGCGTAGTATTCAGGGTTGGCATTGAGAGCACGGTTAAATGAGCTGCGAGCTTGGTTGGGCTGTTCATTCATCAGTTGTACCTGGCCTAGGCTATTCCAGAACAAACCTTCTTTTGGTTGTGCGCTGCTGGCTTCCATAAAGAGTTTCTCCGCTTTGCCATAGTCCTTCTCGCCCAAGGCCTTAATGCCTTCTTGGTGCTGTGAGTAAGCGGCTTGATCGCGGGTGATCTGTGCAATGGCGCGCTGGAAGGCTGCGCGATTACGGGTCTTGGCGCTGTATTGTTTCGCGTGCTCGCGGTTGGCGTCCACCCGCTCTTGGCTGGGTGGGTGGCTGGCGAAAAGTCCATCGAGCCAGTTGCTCTGGCGCCCTTTTGATAGTTTGACGAAGGTTTGCTGCAGTTCAACAGCGGCTTGAGGGGCGTAGCCGGCGCGGGACATATACTTCATGCCATAGAAGTCAGACTCTAGCTCGTGGTCGCGACCATAACGGGCTTGCCATAGAGCCGAACCAAGCTGTGAACCCTGGATAACCAGTGCCTCATAACCGCTGCCCTGAGAGGCGACGCCAGCCAGTTGCCCACCTATGCCCAGCAGCATACCTTGCGTCATTTGAGTTGCGCCATGACGTGCTGCGGCGTGGACGATTTCGTGGCCAAGAACGGCGGCTAGTTGTGCTTCATCGTCGAGCTGGATTAATAGACCGCGGTTGATGGCTATTTTACCACCCGGCAGTGCCCAGGCGTTGGGGACATCATTATTAAGCACTACAAACTCATAGGGCAGACCGGGCCGGTCACTGACGGCGGCGAGGCGTTTGCCGACCTGCGACACGTAGAACGTGAGGTCAGGGTCGACGCTGTAACGTCCACCCTGACTCTGCTGTGAAGGGGTGTATTGCTTGCGGCCTATGCTGACTTCTTGGCCTGCCGACACCAAGCTTAACTGCTGCTCTCCGGTGACTGGGTTAACGCTACAAGCCGCAAGACCGCTCAATATTAGGATACTGGCAACGGCCTTTAGCAGCGAACGAGGTAACAATGTCATGAAATTCTCCTTGGCGGACGCCCTCAGCGGTTGCCTAATTGCGTATAATCGCGCCTTTATTCAAATGATTGTACCAGTGACCCAGCTGAACTACTTATTTGATCTAGCCAGTTGTACTGGGTGTGGCTCCGCTAATTCGAGAGAAAGACGATGAATGCATTACAGGTTATAGAGCTTTTTGCTGGCATAGGCGCGGACGGAGAGCCGGTGGTTGAGCGTTTACAGGTGCGCGTCAACGAAGATGATTCTTGCCAGTTGGTACGCTCACCGGCCTTTATAAAAGGCATTGCCAGTGGTGACAGCATTAAGCTAGAGGCGGGCACCCAAAATTTTGAGCTACTACAGCGCAGCGGCAACCTTTCTATTCGCGTATTTTCGCGGGGGGATATCACCCAGTTGAGTGATGACTTGACCGCTCAACTAGAAAAACTTGGAGGTGAACAGGATCTAGAGACGCCTCGCATGTTGGTGTTTAGCATCCACGTGAGCTGTGGCTTCGATAAAATAGAAGAGATACTCAACCGCTACTGCGTCGCCGAAGACGTTATGTGGGTGTATGGCAATGTGTACGACCCGGTGGACAACCGCACACCACTGAACTGGTGGCAGGCCATCTTAAAGCCAGAATAAAGAGCTTAATCCAGAATAAGCGTCTCGAAGCTGGATAAGGCTCGCTATTTAGAACGTGTTAACACCCTGAAACCTGTGAACATTCGAATATAAGGCACAACCATGCTGCTCGTTATATCACCCGCCAAAAATTTGGATTATGAAACCGCGCCCCACACGACGGAATATAGTCAACCGGACTTTCTTGGTGAGTCCGCGCTGTTGATCGATGAGCTGCAAGACCTTGCCCCCCACGATGTTTCGTCACTGATGAGCATCAGTGACAAGCTGGGCGTGCTGAACTACGACCGTTTCCAACAATGGAAGCCGCCCTTTACCCCAGCTAATGCCAAGCAAGCGGCACTGGCGTTTAACGGTGACGTGTACACCGGGTTAGGGGCGACGAGCTTCGATAAAGTCGACCTTAAGTTTGCGCAAGAGCATCTACGTATCTTGTCAGGTCTCTACGGCTTGCTGCGCCCTCTGGACCTGATGCAGGCCTATCGCCTGGAGATGGGTACTAAGTTTGCCAATCAGCGCGGTAAAAACCTGTATGAGTTCTGGGGTACGCAGATCACCGAAGCGCTGAACACCCAGCTCGGCAGCCTTAAAAGTGAGGTGCTGGTGAACCTCGCGTCTAACGAGTACTTCAAGTCGGTTAAACCCAAGGGTTTGAACGCTGAGATCATCACGCCGGTCTTTAAGGACTGGAAAGTTGATAAGTACAAAATAATCAGCTTTTACGCCAAGAAAGCCCGTGGCCTCATGTGCCACTACGCCATCAAAAACAAGGTAATGGAGGCCGAGCAGCTAAAGCAGTTTGATTTAGCTGGTTATGCCTATAATGAAGGTATGTCCTCTGCTAAAGAGTGGGTTTTTACCCGTCAGGTCGAAGCTTAGAAGTAGTGCTTTTCGGTGCTTAAAAACCTGCTGAGGCAGGTTTTTTTATGCCCCCTGTGACCCGTCACATCGTGTTATTGGCCCGTTACCGGCGCATTAACCATTGATAGATGACGGTTCACTGGGCTTCGAGCGAAATAAAGAGAAATAAATCCTTTTGATTTAGGCCTGCAGCCTCACGATCAGCTAATATTTTAAAGTTTAGAGCGTACAAAAGAGCAGATTTATGACTATTCGGTTTTTGGTGGTGGACGATGCGACCTTTATTCGCGACCTGGTAAAAAAACAGCTTCGCGACGGTATTCCAGGTTCTGAGGTATTTGATGCCACCGATGGCAGGCGAGCGATTGCCCAGCTAAAAAAACAAAAGGTTGACGTCATCCTCAGTGATTGGGAGATGCCCAACATGAGTGGTGAGGAGTTTTTGCAGTGGCTGCGCAGTGAAGAGGATTATCGCGACATCCCCTTTATTATGGTGACCAGCCGAGGCGATCGAGATCATGTTGTGAAGGCCATAAAGGCCGGTGCCTCGGATTTTATTACTAAGCCATTTAATGCAGAAGAGCTGCTCAAAAAAACCGTTAAACAGCTACAGCGCATAGGTAAATCACCGGTTGATGCCGTCAAGAGCGCGAGCCAAGCAATGGGTAATCAAAGTCATGCGTTTGGTTCAATTGATGCGTTAACCGGCGGGGGCAGTGCAGCACATACTAGGATCGAGACTAACAGCAGGTCGGTAGGCGGTAGCCTTGGCGCGCTAACCGGTGGCAAAGCACCTGAACCCTCAGCCCCGAAAAAAGTGGTTAAGCCTGAAGTGAAAAAGAAAACTCAAGGCCGTGCGCAGCTGCGTTTTTCGACCGGCACTTACGCGTGTGTGATCCGTGACATGTCGCTGCAAGCCATGTCCGGCTTGATGCAGCGAGGGGTAGGCACTTTACCGACACTGTTTGATCAGGCCGTAGTCGATATTGGCAGTGATGGCGGGGAAGACGTCGCGCGGGTTAATGGATATATCAGCAGCATCGCCGCGGGCGAAAATAAAGTGGATACCACGATTGTCAAAATTACCATCAAATTTGTCGACAACGACCCTGATAAATTTGAAGTGCTTTCCCGCTACATCGCAAAAACACGTTAGCACATGTTTCAACTGCCTCGTGCCAGCGGTTAGCGATATACTGAGCGCTTCTTCTGTTATGTGAGTCCGCCCGTGCCCTATCAAACCAAGCCCTTCTCCCAAGCATGCGCCAACAACAGTCAGCCTATCCTATCGGTATTAGAGCGCTATCTTAAGACCCCGCAAAACCTGTTGGAAATTGGCAGTGGCACGGGGCAGCACGGGGCATTTTTTGCCGAGTGTTTACCGCACTTGCAGTGGCACACCAGTGACCTAGAAGAGAATCACGCGGGCATCAATGCTTGGCTGGAGGACTATAACGCGCAGTTTCCACAGGTAAAAAACCTCCACGCGCCCTTTGTTTTGAATGCCGAGGACTGCCCTACCTTGGCGATAGATGATTTAGGCAGTGTTTTTACCGCCAATACACTGCACATCATGAGTTGGTCACAGGTGGAAAAATTATTTTCCGGCATCGCACCGCAGCTGACCGAGAGTAGCCTGTGGATTGTTTATGGGCCGTTTAACTACGAGGGAAAGTTCACCAGCGAGAGCAATATGAATTTTGATCGTTGGTTGAAAGATCGAGCGCCGCACATGGGCATACGAAGTTTTGAACAGCTTCTCGCTCTAGCGGAAGAACAGAATCTAAGTCTTCTGGAGGACAATGAAATGCCGGCTAACAATCGATGTTTGGTATTTCGTAAAGATCGCGTCTGACTTTGTATAAAACCACTTTTCATTAACATCAGGGTTAGCGCTTTGTGTTCCTAATTTAGATTGGCTGCCCGTACATTAAAATCCTTATATGAGAATATCCACAGTTCCCATTTTATTTGTCAACGCTGCTCTGAATTCAGCCAAGCGGCACGGCTGCGACGTGATCTTGATTTTGCAAGAGTCGGGGATATCAGAGAGCTTATTAACTCAAGAGAAAGCACGTATAGCGACGGATAAGTTCATCTATTTATCTAAGCGTATTTCCGAAGAACTGCAGGATGGAAACGGTGGCTTTACCGATAAACCGATAAGCCCTGGAACGCTATCACTGCTCTGCTACGCCTGTATTAACTGTTCAACATTGGGCGCTTTTCTTCAGCGCAGTATTCATTTTTATCATATTGTGAATTCATCTTATAAGCTGGAAGTTGTTAAAAATGGCCAGTATGTCGACTATGTTGTAACCCCACATAAAAGCCTAGTAGATCCTGATAATTATGTCCTATTACCCATCCTTGGTATTATTCATCGATTAACGTGTTGGGTCGTGGGCAGGAATATTCCGCTGATTTCGGTCGGTTACACCCACGCCCGGCCTAAGCATGCCAGTGAATACAATTTATTCTTTAAGGCACCGATAAAATTTAATCAGGAGGTCAATAGTTTCAGAATACACGCGAGTTATCTTGATCTACCCAATGTGCAAACTGAGCAAACGTTAGAAAAACTTTTTTTGTTTCCGGCGCTAGAGTTTATGTCTATACCGGATTTTGAAGAGAGTTTTATTGATAAAGTAAAATCAATATTAACGGAAAGCATCACCAGTGAAATGCCTTCTTTGGATTGTGCTGCAGATACTTTGGGTGTTTCGAATGCAACCTTTAAGAGACGTTTAAAGCAAGATGGTACATCCTATAAAACATTAAAAGATGACGTTCGAAGAGACCTGGCCATCTATCACCTGAGCCGAGGTGGTTTGCCTATTGAGGGTATTGCCGCAACCGTTGGGTTTTCAGAGGCTACGTCGTTTTATCGAGCCTTTAGGCGTTGGACGGGCGTCTCGCCGAGGGACTATATTAAGGCAAACTAAAACAGCCCGCTGTCGCGGGCTTTTTATTACTTGATGCCTATTATTTACTTTTTTAGTTTGATAATGGGCGGGAGGTCGTAGCTGTCATCCATCAATTCAGCCTGTGGTAAGTAGGTTCTAAGGGCAACCGCATAAATACCCTTAGGCACCGGCAGCCAGTTACTCAGGTTGGTCTTAGGTTTGGTCATCGACATGAGCAAATCGATACTGCCATCGTCGTTTACTTTTAAGCCTTCACTGCGATCATTGACGACATACTTATCGTAATCGTTTTTAATCAGTCTGCCCCGAGGGCTAGAGTAGGCCGACAGCGACCAAAAGGCATTTACCGGTGGTGCTTTCTTCAGCTTGATGATGTAGTCATTGGCGCCGTCCAGAAGTAGGCCTTTACCATCAAAACGAGTGCCAAAATAAATGGCTTCTGGCTTGTCATTGGGCAGCAAGGTGAATCGAGTAATGGCCGCGCGTAATAGGTTGTCGTACTTCAAGTCTTGGCCGTCAGGTACCTTATTCCATAAACCGCCGTTAACGTGATCGGTGGTGTAGGCGGTACGTACCATCATCATGCCGTCGGCCAATGCTTTGCCTTTCAGGAAGCCTTCAACCACATGCTTAGGAAACTTCTCAGGTTCAAAGTTTTCTGCGCCAGTGATGTTCATGTCGAAGAACAAAGAGCGCAAGCCCGCATCATGAACCGGCATGGGATTGCGAGAAACGAAGTGATTCAACCATCGTAGGGCTTCAAAGTTATCTTCTTTCCAGTGCTTAGCAAAAGGCAGGTACTCGACTTCTAACTTGTCAGCCGGGTTTTTATGTTCCTGCAGTGAAACCAATTTAATACCGGCCTGTACTTTATGCAGCGCAGGGTAATCATTTTTATCTTTCACTAGCAGTCTTAAAAGAATCAGACCTTCATTGGTGTCAAAGCGTAGTAGCTCCATGCCCTTGGGCGTTATACCTGCCCACTTTGGTCCAGCCAAAAGATAGGTTCTGTCGCCACTGCCAATGGTGCGAGTACCCAACTGCGCCACGTTATTAGTAACCGCATCGGTTATCTGAAACGTGTAATAGCGATTTTCTATTTTAGGGATGGTCAGCACCAATGGCTGAGAACCCATGTCCAGGTGAGCGGTCGAGTAGACGGTATCTTGGTTGGGGCAGCACATGCCTTTCTCGTCACCCGCTGGTGTTAGGTAAGGGCTGTGAACCAATACATTTACGGGGCGAACTTTATTGCCTTGCTGGGTGTGGAAGTCTGACACAAAGCGATGGAACTCATGGATTGGCGCAGCAAACACGTAGGCTTGGTAGGCCAGAAGAGCCACCTTCTCTGCGGGCATGTCATTAACATTCTTAGCAGAGAGTGCGAACGAGGAAAAAGTCAAGCTAAGCATGACCAATATGAGACGTCTCATGGGGCTATCCTAATTTGGTGGGAAGTAGGCCGTTTCTGCGCATGCCAAAGGTGTCAGTAATACACACAGAAAGTGCTTTATGGTTTCAATGGGTATCGTATGAAATTCATACGACCACCGACAATGACCCTAGGGGCTTATGGTTCTGACTTTTGAGATCATCTTGTCGCTGATTAGGCGGCGTGGTCGTGCGCCTCATCATCAGCGTGCTGTGGTTAATTTTGTTTAAAGGGCAGCAGGTCTCTACATTGTGATTGATAGTGAATCACTTCCTCCGCTTCGCGTTCGACAAAGTCGGTTACAGCATCGTAAAACATGGGCTCGGCCAACCAGTGGTTGGAGTGGGTAAGCGTTGGCTCAAAGCCCCGTTGAATCTTATGTTCGCCCTGGGCGCCGGGATCAAAGCGCGACAGCTGGCGTTCAATCGCAAATTCAATGCCCTGGTAGTAGCAGGCTTCAAAGTGCAAACCTGGGACTTCTAGGTCACAACCCCAGTAACGACCGTAGAGAGTTTGGCTGTCGAAAAAATACAGTGCGCCAGCGATCATCACACCATTTATTTCCGCTTTCACGAGCAGTATTTGTTGGGCGCAGTTTTTGGCGAGATCTTGAAAGAATTCACGATTCAAGTAGCCGGTATTGCCGCTGCGCTTTAAGTAGGTGGTGTGATAAAAACGGTAGAAAATATCCCAGTCAGTTTCCTTGATCTCTACACCGACTAAGCGTGTGAGTGTTACACCGGCGCTTTGTACTTGCCTGCGCTCTTTTTTCAGTGACTTACGTTTACGGGAATTTAGGGCCACTAGAAAATCATCAAAGCTTGTATAGCGGTGGTGTTTATCTGGGCCGTTGCGCCAGTGAAATTGACAGCCGGTGCGCACTAGACTGCCACTGTTGTGTTGTTCATCGCCTTGTAGCTGTTCCCGGAGCTCTGCTTCGGGAAATAAGCAGTGCCAGCCACTGAGCCTTTGTTGCCGGCAGTGTTGATTCAGTTGTTCTCGTATTTGGGGAATTAATTCAGCACGGTCAATATTTTCTAGGCAGGCTAAGCGTGGTCCACGTGCGGGTGTGAACGGAATTGCGCTGACCCATTTGGGGTAATACTGACGCCCGCTGCGGTGGTAAGCGTCGGCCCAGCCCCAGTCAAATACGTACTCGCCGTAGGAATTGGTTTTGAGAAAACCGAGCATGAGGGCAACGCAGGTTTCATGGCCATCGCTGTGCGTCTCAAAGACGGCGAGATGCTGGGGTTGCCAGCCGGTGTCAGGGCTGGTACAGCCGCTGTCTTCGAGCGCTGCGAGAAAAGCCTGCTGAACAAATGGATAATCACTGCGCCACAGGGCTTGCCACTGCTCAGTGTCCAGCTCGTGTACAGAGTTCAGCCAGGTAAAACGTCGCCGCACAACTACTGGCCCTCGATAGAGTGCTGATTGATGTATTCATCGAGTACGATTTGATAGCCCTGACGGTAGGTCGGGTAGATAAAGTGATAGCCACTGCTTAATAGGCGCGCATTGCTCAGGCGTTTACTGTTGCGCGAATAACCACCGGCCTTGCGCGCCGAAGGTGTGGGTGCAGGCAGTGTTGGCAGGCAGCTCATTTGTGCTTGAGCTTGCTCGCGCAGCCAATGACGCACTGCATTTAGGTCGCTGGGTTCGGAGTCCGTACCTATGTAGAGGGGCTCGAGTTGAACACCCTGCTCACATTGATTGAGCAAGTGCGCGAGGATAGCGGCACAGTCTTCGATGTGCAGGCGGTTGCTGTACTGTGGATTTTCAGTCGCGGCGGCAGGTTGTTCGGCTAGGGCCTGTTCAATTAAGCGAAAGCGGCCCGGGCCATAGATGCCGGAAAAGCGCACCACACTGCTCGGGTGAGGACCGTGCTGGTAGATGGCCTCGGCCTCCAAGAGTGTTTTACCTGCGTAGCTTTGCGGTTTCGCATGGCTCTGCTCATCAACCTCTTCGCCTGCGCTTTGGCCGTAGACACTGGTGCTGGAAATAAACACGATGCGTTTGGGCTGTAATTCCCTCTGCGCTAGGGCTAGCTGTAATACCTGCGCAGTTTCAACATAGGCGGCTTGATAGCCAGCTACCGTACGTTCGCTGGGTGTCATGGTGACGATAATGTAGTCGAGCTGTTCGGGCAGGATGTCTCGCAGTTGATCAACCTGTGTGAGGTCGGCTTGGCGATAGCTGAAGTGCTTATGATCCGCAAGCGGGCCACTGATGGCCGGCGCATTGCGGCGTACGCCAATAATGCGCCAATCGGCCAGAGAGGTTTGTTGGGCGAGGCGCTGACCAATATCGCCACAGCCGAGAATCATGAGGCTTGGCGGGTGTGTTGGAGTGAATGTGCTTGTAGGTGCTGTCACAGTATTAGGTCGCTTATTGTTGAAGGTGGGCCGGTGCTCTATCCGCTGCGTCATGTCCTCGCTGGACACTGGCCTTTTCTGTCGCTAAGTGAAAGATATTACTTTAAATGCAATTCAGTCGGCCTTTCCTATTAAACCTGTGCCAAAATTAGCAGAGCTACCCGTCGTACCAGTATGAGCCGAAGAACCTTATGACTCTGACCGAATTGCGTTACATCGTTACCCTTGCCCAAGAACAACATTTTGGGCGTGCGGCCGAACGTTGCTTTGTATCCCAGCCGACCCTCAGCATCGCGGTGAAAAAGCTTGAAGAGGAGCTGGGTATCGCGCTGTTTGAGCGATCGAAAAGCCGTGTACAGGCGACACCGCTGGGCGAGAAGATTATTACACAGGCGCAGCTGGTACTCGAACAAACCGCCGCGATTAAAGAAATTGCCAGCGAGGGCAAGGATCAGCTCAGCAGCCCCTTGCACGTCGGAGCTATCTTCACCATAGGGCCTTTTCTCTTTCCGCATTTTATCCCTGAACTACAGAAGCTGGCCGAGAACATGCCACTTTATGTTGAGGAGGGCTACACCGCGACCCTGCGCCAGCGGCTGCGTAACGGAGAGGTGGACGTTATCATTGTGGCGTTGCCGTTTACTGAGCCGGATGTTGTGACACAGCCGCTTTACGATGAACCGTTTGTGGTGTTGATGCCGATTGATCACCCGTTGGCCGCGCAGGATAGCATTGACCCTGCTGACCTCGACGGCCACGAAGTACTGCTGCTGGGGGATGGCCACTGTTTTCGCGATCAGGTGTTGGACGCCTGCCCGAACCTGCAGCCTAGCTTAGAGAAACGCAGTAAGAGTCGCTCCTCCAGTCAGGGCAGTTCTCTCGATACCTTACGGCATATGGTGGCTTCGGGCTTGGGCATTACGATCTTGCCTATGTCCGCCGCTGCCTCGCATTATAGTACCGGTATATTGGTGACGCGCCCCTTTGTCGACCCAGTCCCGCAACGCACAGTGGCTTTGGCTTGGCGCGCCAGCTTTCCACGTCACAAGGCCATTGACCAGCTGCGTAAGGCCATTAACAAGTGCCATTTGGCCCCCAATGACTGATCTGCTCGATTTCCCTCCTGAGCTCGCGGCCACTCAGCCGCGTGCGCCCGCTCCGCACATGCCCTCCCTTGCCAGCGTTGATATCACGGCGCTGAAAGGTGTGGGCGCACAACTGGCCAGTAAGCTTTCTCGGCTGTCGATTACCAGTGTGCAGGATCTACTATTCCATCTGCCATTGCGCTACATGGATCGCACTCGGGTAACACCGATTGCAGCCATTCAACCACTGTCCAATGTGGTGGTTGAGGCCGAGGTAAAGGCCAGCAGTGTGGTTTTTGGGCGCAGGCGCAGCCTGATGTGCCGCGTTCAGGACGGCACGGGTACTCTCACACTGCGCTTTTTCCACTTCTCGGCGGCGCAGAAAAAGAATTTGGCGCAAGGCGCGCGCATTCGATGCTTTGGTGAGGCTCGCCGTGGCGCTTCGGGTTTAGAAATTTATCACCCTGAATATGAGTTTCTAGATGACGCAAAGGACCTGGCGTTGGATGCGCGCTTAACCCCGGTTTACCCAGTGTGTGAAGGTATTACCCAGCTGCGTTTACGTGGCCTTACCGAGCAAGCATTGGAGCTGGTGAAAAATTACTCCATTGAAGAGTTATTGCCACAGGGTTACCGCTCGCAGGGCATCGGTGAGCCGGTTTCACTACAGCAAGCGCTGGTGTATCTTCACCGTCCACCAGCCAATGCACCAATAGACCTACTGCTGGATGGCGAGCACCCGTTCCAGCAGCGTTTGGCGTTTGAAGAGTTGTTGGCGCACCACCTGAGTATGCTCAAATTGCGAGAGTTATGGCGGGCAACACCGTCGCTGCCACTGCCAGTGCCGAAACTGTTGATCGATAAGTTTATGCATCGATTGAACTTTGGCTTAACGGCCGCGCAGCAGCGCGTGGCGCAGGAAATTGCCGCTGATTTGTCCCAACCCATGCCTATGCTGCGCTTGGTTCAGGGCGATGTGGGCTCGGGTAAAACAGTGGTTGCTGCGCTGGCAGCGCTGCAGGCGGTGGGTAATGGGCGCCAGGTGGCGATCATGGCACCTACGGAGATTCTTGCGGAGCAGCACCGAGTTAGTTTTAGTGATTGGTTTGAACCACTGGGCATTCAAGTCGGTTGGCTGAGCGGTAAGTTGAAGGTGGCTGAACGCCGTCATCAGGCGGCCGCTATAGCAAGTGGCGAGGTGCAGGTGGTTGTCGGCACCCATGCGTTGTTTCAGCAGGACGTTGAATTTGCCGACCTTGCCTTTACCATCATTGATGAACAGCATCGCTTCGGGGTACATCAGCGTTTGGCGCTGCGTGAGAAGGGGGACAAGAACGGCGTGCGCTCACACCAGCTGATCATGACCGCTACGCCTATCCCACGCACGCTGGCGATGAGTGCCTACGCCGATCTGGATATCTCAATCATTGATGAATTACCACCTGGGCGCACCCCAGTGGCGACGGTGGCCATTGCCCAGGAGCGACGGCTAGAGGTAATGGAGCGTGTGCGTCATGCCTGCCAGCAGGGGCGTCAGGCGTATTGGGTGTGCACTCTGATCGAAGAGTCCGAAGTGCTTGAAGCGCAAGCGGCCGAGGCGGTTGCCGAATCGCTGCAGGCGAATCTTGCAGACCTGCGTATAGCGCTGATTCACGGACGTATGAAGTCCGCTGAGAAAGAACAGGTCATGCAGGCTTTTAAGGCGGGTGAGATTCACCTATTGGTTGCCACGACAGTGATTGAAGTGGGTGTGGATGTCGCCAACGCCAGCTTGATGATTATTGAAAACCCTGAGCGCTTGGGCCTGGCTCAGTTGCACCAGTTGCGGGGCCGAGTGGGGCGCGGTCGTGCCGAGAGCCACTGTGTCTTGCTCTATGGCAGCCCGTTATCTGAATACAGTAAGGAGCGGCTCAAGGCGATGCGTGAAACCAGTGATGGTTTTGTCATCGCCGAGAAAGATTTACAGTTGCGTGGCCCAGGAGAGGTGTTGGGCACTCGACAAACGGGGGAGATGCAATTTAAGTTGGCGGATTTGCAGCGCGACGGTGCGTTACTACCCGAAGTGAAGCGCCTAGCGTCTCAAATAGTGGCTAGCTGCCCCCATGAAACTGACGCGTTAATCCTCCGCTGGTTGGCGGGCAGTGAAAACTACGCCAGTGTTTAACGTCAAGCCTGCCTAACATCGAAGAGGCTGCTATCTTTGTATGTAACTGACGCGGTAATATGTGGCGGGTATGAAAACAGAAAGTCCTGCCGGTTTTAACTCTGGGTGGGCATGCCGTAGAGAGGATGTAATTTTGCCAGTCTCCACCAGTGTTAAGCAGTTACTGGAAACCCAAAACGTTGCCTATACGATTTCCAGTAGCTTGGCGACCAATA
>Ga0209081_1000039_pt1 | contig 66763 bp, 58 predicted proteins | sample GOMGulsemesocosm_4_FD_184636 | JGI IMG/M metagenome (GOLD analysis project Ga0209081, IMG submission 184636) | Methane-oxidizing microbial communities from mesocosms in the Gulf of Mexico - GOM15B Gulf of Mexico (SPAdes) (version 2) | ecosystem: Environmental > Aquatic > Marine > Cold seeps... | reverse complement strand
AACCAATCGCAGTACCTAAAGCACCTAGACCGATTAATAACGCAACAGCGATGAATAACATATATATCTCCGATATTTAAAAGTTAATGTTAAAAGTTAAAAAAAATTGTACAAAAAATATTCTTTGGGACACCCTGTCCCCATCCAACGGAGCTAACTCCGTCGATGTGAATTAATGATCTTCGTGCGCTAAACTAAGGTAAACAATAGTTAGCATCATAAAGATGAACGCTTGTAATGGGATAATCAGCAAATGGAACGCTGCCCATAAAAAGTGTACTGGCAACTGGAATAAACCAATTGTCGCAATAAGTAAAAATATCAACTCACCCGCATATAAGTTACCAAACAAACGTAAGGCTAATGATAGTGGACGCGCTAATAAGGTAACCATTTCCAAAATAAAGTTAACTGGATATAAAGACCAGTGACCGAAAGGTTGAGTAGTAAGTTCTTTAATGAAACCACCTACACCTTTCACTTTAATGGAATAGTAAATTGTTAGAATAAATACACCTAGCGCTAAAGCGAAGGTCATATTTGGATCTGTTGTTGGCACAGGTTTCATATAAACATGTGACATTTCAATACCGCCTACCGTGCTGATTATCCATGGTAGGAGATCAACAGGAACCCAGTCCATTGCATTCATTAATAAAACCCAAACAAAAACAGTTAAGGCTAATGGTGCTATTAATGGGTTAGTTCCATGAAAAGTGCTTTTAACGCTATCGCTAACAAACTCAACGATTAGCTCAACTGCACACTGTAATTTACCTGGTACACCCGTGGTAGCTTTTTTAGCTACAGAACGGAATATAGATAGAAAAACGACGCCTAAAAACACCGACCAACCCAAAGTATCTAAATGCCAGGTCCAAAAACCTTCCCCGACAGTTAAATTGGTTAGATGGTGTTTAATATATTCTTGGCTGGTCAATTCAGCAGCTGCAGACATATTTATGTTCCCAATGATTAAAGTTTAAAATAAAAATCTTTTTGTAAGTTGCTCATTGGCTCTTTATTTATATTAATAAAGACCTAAAGCTAATTTACATTACCCGTTATGTTTAAAAACAAACGGTGTTAGTAACGGTAATACCATTACTAAAGAAAACATAACAAAAAACGGTATAGGCAGTAGCACTAAAAATTTAAAGGCGAGTGCAAATAACAAAGCCGTTAATACCATTTTCAATTTTACGCCGCTAAAAAAGGATTCAACCACTAATTTAGACGACTTAGCCCCAGCATATTTAAATGCTTTTAAGGCAAACACTATATTGGGAATTATAGCAACTACACCTGCAACTAACGTTGACTTTGCGTGTAATAATCCCCAGCAAAAATAGGTTAATAATGAACAAAATAAAACGACTAAAATGGCTATTGCATTTTGTTGCAGAGCAAGTTTCCGTCCTGCGCTCGTTAATTTATTATTCATTTTTTTTCTTAAAAAAGTAGGTAAAAAATAGTTATTTCTCTGTACGAATAAAATCGTAATAGACTTACTTTTTTAAAGTAAAAACTTTAATACCAAAAAGTTTGCGCAAGTATACTCATTTTGGCTTTTTTTGCAAGAAAATAGGGCAAGGAACGCCCCTTATTTGTGCTAATAATTAATATTCTTTTAATAAATACAACTAAAGGAGTAGAACAAAAGTAGAACATATGAACTTATATTAACCAAAAGGGGGGAAATCACATTTTTATAACATTAACAACTCGAGTGGATAACATTAAATATTACTTAACCCCATACTTTAAAAATAATAACGCAAACTAGCATATATGCTCAAGGGATAAGCGCCAAATTCAGAGCCAAAGCTATACTGAATATCCTCAGCTGCTCGTTGGTATTGCAAGTTATTACCCGCTGTTAAATAGACCCCAAAATCTGAATACAGATTATCTGTCCAGCTTGTTTCACTACTTATATTAATAAATACAGAGTTGTCACTTACATTATAAAAAGCACTGGCACTTAACGAAACTAGTGGAGATGCTAACCAAGTTACCGCAGGGATAATATAGTGTTGCCCTAACAAAAATACGCCTGCTTTTTGATAAGGTGCTTGTGATGCTAATTCATTATATTCATCTGGGTTACGGCTACCTGCACCATTATAGTGATATTCAATCATAAAAATAATATCTTTATTTATTGCGTAGTCTGAGCCTATAGATGTACGCCAGTAATTATTGGTATATGGGCTCGTATATTTATCACTACCTATAGTGTTATGTTCATCCCAGTTCATATACGCTGTTTCAAACCAAAAGCCAAAATCAGCAATAGCACGTTCAACACCGCCACCAATTAACCAAGCATCATCTAAAGCAATCACTAACAGTTCAATATCATTGCCAGCAATAGAATTCTTACCCCTTAAGAATGCTGCACTGTTTTGCTTTTTTGCATCCTTACCAATAATGAAGCCCATATCTATAACAGCAAAGTCTCCCACATCAGCTTTATAGCGGATAGCATCAATACCAACTCGATACTCTTGATTCAATGTTTGAATAGCAAATGGAATAAAAATGTCTGTCGGGTTAGTAAAACGAGATGAACCAAATGATAATACTTGTCTACCTATTGTTAGATCACCATACTTATTACTGTATTGATAATTGAAGCGATCTAAGTTTTGCAATATAACCCCATCATCACCCACTTCTTCTAACACAACATTAAGATCTTTAAAGCGATATTGAGTATTAGCCACCGAAATTGTTGATCCTAAACTGCCAGAACCAGAAACAAGATCAGTATTAGAGAAATACAAAGGTTGAACTTCATAATGCAGCTCAACATTACCTTGTTTTCTTGATAAATAAGATCCCATCAAACGCAGTGCATTTTGTGATTGAAAATTTCCGGCTATTGATTGGTCTTTGTCTAGGCCATTAGCATCTTCAATGCTTATCTCATTTTGACCCAAAGCATAACTTTTAGCGTAACCACTAAAAATAAAGTTTTCTGCATAACTTAACGGTGTTATTAACAAATAACAGAACATGCTCAATAAAAGTAAAAGCCTAGCTTTCAAAATTAATCTCGACGTTCATCATCAACAATTCGCCCATCAACTAAACGAATAATGCGTCTTGCACGCTCCATAATTTTTGGATCATGAGTTGAAAAAACAAAGGTCATATTTTGCTGCTCATTTAACTCTTTCATCATATCAAGCAAGTCAGCACCAGTTTTAGAGTCTAAATTAGCAGTTGGTTCATCTGCTAAAATAATACTAGGTTTAGACACCATAGCCCTAGCAACGGCAACACGCTGTTGTTGACCTCCAGAAAGCTCTGCAGGACGACGCTCTCCTAATCCCTCAAGCCCAACAGCATGCATGATCATATCTACACGTTTTTGCCTCTCTGAAGTAGAAACGTCTTGCAATAACATGATGTACTCAATGTTTTCTCTAGCACTCAGTACAGGGATTAAATTATAGGACTGAAAAATAAAACCGATGTGATCACGTCTAAAATCAGATAATTGTGTACCTGTCATATGGCTAATATTTTTATTATCTAAAAAAACATCACCTGAACTTGGGTTATCTAAGCCTCCAATCAATTGCAACAAGGTAGACTTACCAGAGCCAGATGGTCCAATTATGGCAGTAAACTCACCTTTTTCTATCGTTAAATTAGCATTATCTAATGCTTTAACTAAGGTGTCCCCTTGACCAAAATGACGGCAAAGTAATTTACTTTCAATTACTGTTTGTTTATTAGCACTATTTTTTTCTGTCATCTGTGTTATCTCTGCAAGGTTTTTCATGGTATATAGCTACACTTAGCACGCTTATTTTATCAATTAATGGGTTTTACGCATGGCAAAAGAAGGCTGTAAACGTGCTGCATGCATAGCTGGGTATAGACAAGCTATAACAATAACACCCAAGGTAGCAATTCCCATTTGAGCAAAACTAAAGACATCTAAAATAAGATAAATAGGTTCATTTAAGGTCATGCCTGTCATTTCAATATCTGAATAATCTATGCCAGTAACTGAGCCCCAATAACAAAAAATAAATGCCAACAATAAACCCGCTAAGACACTTAGTAAGCCAATAAAAAAACCTTCTAGTATTATTTGTAAAAACAGCTGCTTAGGTCTTGTACCAATGGCCAATAAAATACCAAACTCAGTTTGTCTTTCGAAAATCGACATAAACATGGTATTGATTAAACCAAGGGCAACCAAAATATACATAATTACAGATACAATCAGGGTTGAGTACTTGGTCATAGCAAGCATGCTATTTAATTGAGGTACTAACGCTTGCCAGCGTAATGTTTCCAGCTGCTCTGTATTTAGCTCTTGCCAGAAGCTAAGTGATTTATCATCAGCCTGATTTAGTTCTTCAAGCCTTAACGCAACTTCATGTACCCCATCAATATTAAGTAACTGTTGACCTTGGCTTAAATTAATAAATACCATACCATTGTCCATATTTCTCTCGTTAAAGCTAAATAGACCTGATACTCGAAACAGTGCTTGTGATAAATCACCCCCATTTGCTTCAGAAACTGTTACCACAAGCCTGTCGCCTAAGGATACTTCCAGTAAATCAGCTAAGCGATTACCTAATAAAATTTCCCCTTCTAAACCTGAAAGGTAATTTCCTTGTATCATGGCTTGTTTTAACTTGCTCACCTGCGCTTCTTTGATTGCATCTACACCATAAACAATCGCTGAAGCAACATTTTCAGAGGATGATGTCATCGCGCCACTTAATACTCTTGGTGCGTAAGCTTTTATCTCTTTAATAGCATCTAACTTTTGAAAAAGTAGTTCATCATTTTTGATATATAGATCAATGTCGTTAGCAGCCCTAAAACCTTGTAGATGGATTTGTCCTTCACCTAAAAAAGTTTGTGTACTAATTTTGATCATAGAGCCGACCATGCCTCTAACAAAGGAGTCGGTAAATAATATCGCCGCTAGACTACAAGAAATTAAAAAAACAGTTAATACCGTTCTACGTGTATTTCTAAAAATACTCCGTTTAGCAAGGCGTGCAACTAATCCGTTTGAGTTAAATGTTGAATCGTTTTGATGTGCAAGCTGCTGTATAGAATGATTAGTCATAGTTATGTCGCCTGCAACGCTTGTAATGGTGATATTTTTGCAGCACGTATTGCCGGTATTAAACTAACCACTAGCGTACTTGCTATAACAACAACACTGGGTAATACAACAACAAACCAACTTACTTCCCCTAACATGGTATCAAAAATAATACCGCCCATATCTATTGGTTCAGGCATTGAAATACCACTACTTGCTAGCCAAAAGCACACAGGTAAAGAAAGCACTAAGCCTAATAAACAACTAATAAGCGCTAACACAAAAGATTCAACTATAATAAGTGAAAATACCGAAAGAGGGCGTGTGCCAATAGCTTTTAGCACACCAAACTCTCTGGTGCGCTCTAATGTTCCCATTAAAATAGTATTAAGTACGCCAATAGATACAATAAAAATGATAATGCCCATCGAGACATAGCTACCTTTTTTATCCGCTTGCATACTGTTATAGAAAGATGACTCAACCACTTGCCAAGGTTCAACTGTTACCCCTGAATCAGCTAATTGCTGTTGAGTTCGTTTACTAAAGTCTATTGCTAAACTTTGATTTTCTAGAATTATTGCAATTTCATGAACTTGACTATTTTCATGTGTGCCCATTGATAAAAACTCTTGCATCGCCGGTAAGGTTATATAAACATTCATTTTCTCATATGAACTTGCATCGCCAATGATAGCCGTGATTTCAAAAATATCATTGGCGATAGAACCATCAATGCCCTGTGAAATCAACACTAATTCATCACCAATGGTTAACCCTAAGTTGTTAGCCAGACTAAAGCCTATCATTGCTGGATAATAACCTGTTTCACTGATATTACTTGTTAGATACTTCCCCTTTTTTACTTTACTTTTTAACCGAGTTGTTTGCGATTCACGTAATGGATCTATGCCAATAACTTGCGCAGGGAAGGTTTTATTTTTTCCATAAGCGAGAGATGGGCCATAAATTCTCGGTGCCATACCAACAACATCACTATGACTTTCAAGCTGAGACATTAACGCATCTGCATTTGTAATAGTTTTGTACAATGAAGGCCTTTCAAGGTAGTCACCTTTATGGATTTGTACATGGCCCGTATGATCTTGGGTAAAAATATCAATGATATTGCTATAGCTGCCTTCAGACATAGATAAGGTTAAGCAGAGCAGAAAAAAACCACCCCCCATACTTAATAAGGTTAATATTGAACGACGCCTATTGCGTAAAATATTTCTAAAAGCGAGTTTTAAAATAAGCATAATTTATCATCTATTATTTGCTATTGCTTTAAGTTGCTCGTCACTATTAAAAACGAGTTTGTAAGTTACGCAAAGTAAAAATATTATCACCAAGTTCACTATCAAATTCAGCTTCAACATATTCAATCACTGTTTTATGACCTGTTTTATTTAGGGGTATCATAGTCATAATTGCCGGCATTTTCTTACCTGAAAAATCTCTAATATCACTAAATACCATAGTGCGTACTTGTTCACCTTTTTCATTAAAATAGTTTTGTTCAAGTGGTAACAAGCTTTTTTGGTTCACAATAAACTCTATTTTACCCCACACAGTTACGGTATTTTTTTTAGGTGTAAGCGTTAAACGATAGTTTTCACCTTCAACAGCTTTAGCTACATGATATTCTTCTACCAATGAAACTTCTCGCACTAAATCATCATTGGTAAAATCAGATCCCATCCAAGAACCCATCATCATTGACGGTGGAACTTTAATCACCTTGTTAATTTTTGGAAAAAAATTCCACATTTCTTTATCTTTTTTTAGCGTTGCAACGCCGCGATCTTTTCTCGGAGATAATACTCTAATAAATGTATCATCCATGCCTTGGGTCCAGCTTTGCATCTCTAATGTACGTTGCCAGTTTGGGGTAATAATTTGCATTTTCATCGTGGCAATAGAACTGTTAGAACGAAATAGTTCATCCATTTTTTTAAGTAATGCCGCTGCATCCTCATCAGCTAAACATGAGTAACTTGGCAAGAACAACACCAGTGAAAATAACGCAGATAATAACAACTTCAACATAATCTAATCCTTAAGAGTATTTGCACACTTGATGCATAATTTTACTATATCAATTTAATTTAAAAAAAATAAATAATATTTGATTTTCTTACATTTTTTAAACAAAAAAACCAGCGAAATGCTGGCTTTGTAATTATGAGTCCTGAATTATGCTTAATTTATTTTCGCTAATATTTCTTCTAGCTTTTCCAAATTTGCATAGGATATAACGAGCTTGCCTTTTCCTTTTTTATTATGACTTATCGCTACTTTTGCACCCAGCTTTTCAGCTAAGCCTTGTTCTAAATCGATAGTCTCAATATCTTTTTCAACTTTTTCTTTATCAGCGACAGGATTTTGAATTTTCTTAATTAACGCCTCTGTTTCTCTTACCGTTAATTCTTTTGTCGCTACTGTTCTTGCCGCTGCAGCTTGTAGAGAATCATCAAGTGCTAATAATGCACGAGCATGACCCATTTCTAGATCGCCATTTTCTAAAAAAGTTTTTACTTCATCATTTAAATTATTCAAGCGTAAAAGGTTAGTAACAGTAGTGCGAGATTTACCTACCGCTAAAGCGACTTCTTGATGAGTTAAATCAAATTCAGTCAATAAGCGCTCTAAAGCTACAGCTTCTTCCATCGCATTTAAGTCTTCACGCTGAATATTTTCAATCAAGGCGATCGCAACCGCTGATTCGTCAGGTACATCTTTAATTAAGCACGGTACTTCAGTTAGTTGAGCTAATTGTGCCGCACGCCAACGACGTTCACCTGCAATAATTTCATATTTTCTTTCATCATTAGTTTCTTCACCAATTAACCTAACAACTATTGGTTGAATGATACCTTGAGATTGAATAGATAATGAAAGCTCTTCAAGTGCTTTATCAGACATGTCTTTACGCGGCTGATATTTACCTGGCGATAAATTATTGATAGCTATTTTACTTAAATCACCATCTTTTGGTTTTAAATCACTATTTTCTTTATCATTATCTAGTGCTGAAGCTCTTACTTGTGGAGTAAGTAGTGCGTCAAGGCCTCTGCCTAAACCTCTTTTCTTTGCTGGGCTCATAATATTCCTTGGAATTATTGTGCAGTGTCTTGAGTCTGTTTTGGTTTTTGTTCACTGCTAGCAGATTTTGTTGGGCTATTTTTACGTAATACTTCACCAGCTAAAGCTAAATAAGCTTTTGCACCCGTTGATGATTTATCATAATACATGGCGGGAGAGCCAAAACTTGGTGCTTCAGCTAAACGCACATTTCGTGGAATAACACTTCGGTAAACTTTATCGCCAAAATGACGTTTTAATTGCTCTGACACATCATTAGCCAAACGATTACGTGGGTCATACATAGTTCGTAAAATACCTTCAATATGAAGATTGCCATTAACCACTGAAGTTAACTTTGATATTGTATCCATCAAGGCAGTTAACCCTTCTAAAGCATAATATTCACATTGCATAGGAACTAAAACAGAATCCGCTGCTGTCATAGCATTAACCGTTAACATATTCAGTGAAGGAGGGCAGTCAATGATGATAAAATCATAGTAATCTTTTACTGGTGCTAAAGCGGTTTTTAAGCGCTGCTCACGAGCATATACTTCCATTAATTTAATTTCAGCTGCTGTAACATCAGTATTAGCGGCAATTAAATCATACAAACCGGAAGTTTCTGTTTGAACAACATCAGCTACCGACTGTTCTTCAATAAGCAATTCATAACAAGTGGCTGGCACTTCATACTTATCTATACCACTGGCCATAGTGGCATTGCCTTGCGGATCTAAATCTATTAATAATATTTTACGCTTAGTCGCAGCTAACGAGGCAGCCAAATTAACGGCAGTCGTTGTTTTACCAACACCACCTTTTTGATTTGCAACAGCTATTATTTTTCCCACAAGCGCCTCTATTATTGTTTTTTTATATACTATTTAGCCAATATTTTTAATACAAGAACATGACGTTCGCCTATCAACTCTGGCACTTTTATTTCATGACTTGACACTAAACCAATATTATCAGGTAAATCTTCCAATTCATCAGTTGGGTATTGACCTTTTAACGCAATAAACTGTCCATGTTCATTACTAATTAAATGTGAACACCAACTAACCATATCATTAAGTGATGAAAAAGCTCTACTTAAGACCCCATCAAAAGGTGTTTCACCTTGATAATTTTCAACTCGAGATTTAATTGGTTGAACATTTGTTAATTTTAATTGAAATACTACTTGTCTAAGAAAAGTAATACGTTTTCCTAAACTATCTAACAATACAAAATTTCGTTCTGGATATAAAATAGCAAGTGGAATACCCGGTAAACCAGGGCCAGTACCAACATCTATAAAATTCTCACCTTGTAAAACTTCACCTACCATTAAGCTATCCATAATATGCTTCACTAGCATTTCTTGTGGATCCCTTACGGATGTTAAGTTATAAGCTTTATTCCATTTATGTAAAATCTCTACATATTGAATAAGTAAGTCTACTTGTTGTGGCGAAACTTTCAAAGAGGTTTTATCAAGCAAGCTTTTAAGTTTTAAAGTTAATGTCATATTATTTATAATTATGTGTTTTTAGGAGGTTTTACGCTATTTTCTTACTTAGTAAACCATGTTTTTTCAAGTAAACTAATAATAACGAAATAGCTGCTGGAGTAATACCAGAAATTCTTGAAGCTTTACCAATTGTTTCAGGACGTGCATCTTTTAACTTAGCAACAACTTCATTTGAAAGACCTGATATTTGTTGATAATTAAAATCTGCAGGGATCAAAGTATCTTCATTGCGTTTTTTCTTTGCTATTTCTTCAAGTTGTCTATCAATATAACCCGCATATTTTGTTTGAATTTCAATTTGTTCCGATGCCTGTGTATCGGCAATTGCTGGACCTAAACCTTCAATTTTCATTAAATCTTCATAACGCACTTCTGGACGACGAATAAGATCTTCAAGACTTGCTTCTTTACTCAAAGGCGCTTTAAGTAATTCATTGATCTTTCCTATATTACTTTGATCTTTTTGTACCCAAACATCTTTTAATCGTTGACGTTCTTTCTCAATATTTTCCATTTTTTCATTAAAACGCTGCCAGCGAAGATCATCTACTAATCCTACTTCTCTGCCTTTTTCAGTTAAACGAATATCAGCATTATCTTCACGTAATAATAAACGGTATTCTGCGCGAGAAGTAAACATACGGTAAGGTTCTTTTGTTCCTAAAGTAGCTAAATCATCAATTAATACGCCCATATAAGCTTGGTCTCGTCCTAAAGTAAATTCATCACGACCTTTAACACGATTAGCAGCATTAGTTGCAGCAATTAACCCTTGTGCACCAGCTTCTTCATAACCCGTTGTTCCGTTTATTTGTCCAGCAAAATACAAGTTTTCAACAAATTTACTTTCCAATGATTGTTTTAAATCGCGAGGATCAAAATAATCATACTCAATGGCATAGCCAGGCCGTGTAATAAAAGCATTTTCAAACCCTTTTATTGAACGGACTAAATTCATTTGCACATCAAAAGGTAAGCTCGTTGAAATGCCGTTTGGATAAATTTCATGGGTGGTTAACCCTTCTGGCTCAACAAATATTTGATGTGATGTTTTATCCGCAAAACGCATTATTTTATCTTCAATAGAAGGGCAATAACGAGGTCCAACACCTTCAATTACACCTGTATACATAGGGGATCTATCTAAACCATCACGAATATGTTGATGAGTTTGTTCGTTAGTATGAGTGATAAAACAAGATATTTGCTTAGGATGATCATCGGTCGATCCCATGAAGGAGAATACTGGACGCGGTGTATCACCTGGTTGCTCTTCCATTACAGAAAAGTCTAATGATCTTGCATCTAAACGTGGTGGAGTACCTGTTTTCAAACGATCAATTCTAAATGGCATATCTCTCATTTTAGCAGCTAAATTTACACTAGCAGGATCGCCTGCACGGCCACCTTGGTAATTATTCAAGCCTATGTGTATTTGTCCTGCAAGGAAGGTTCCTACCGTTAATACCACGGTTTTTCCTTTAAATTTCAATCCCATTTGAGTAGAAACACCAACCACACGATCCTTTTCAAGGATCAAGTCATCACAAGGTTGTTGAAAAATAGTTAGATTTTCTTGGTTTTCTAAAAATTGACGAACAAAATTTCGGTACAAAGAGCGATCAGCTTGTGCTCTGGTTGCTCTTACCGCTGGACCTTTACTCGCATTTAACGTTCTAAATTGAATAGCACTATGATCAATCGCTGATGCCATTAAACCACCTAAAGCATCAATTTCTTTCACTAAATGTCCTTTGCCAATCCCACCAATGGCTGGGTTGCAAGACATTTGACCTAAAGTATCAATGTTGTGGGTTAGCAAAAGAGTTTTGCAACCCATTCGTGCTGATGCAAGCGCAGCCTCAGTGCCAGCATGGCCACCACCAACAACGATTACATCATAAGACTCTTGATACCACATAAATTTTTAACCTTAGAAAAAATTATAATTAAAGAAAATTGCTTTAAGAAAAATTAGGAGACACATTTTAGCTCTTTTTTGCCAATAGGGAAACGATCAAATGAGTAAAAAGATCGTGACCCGATCTCTCTAATATATAAAAAGATCTTTATAAAGATCTTATTATTATTACTTATTAAGGAAGCCTTTTGCTGTGGGTAAGTAACTTTTTATTAGTTATTTTATAAAGTTAAGTGAATGATAACCTTGTGATCAAACATTGATCAAGTCTAAAATAAGCAGTGATCAAAAGGGTTAGTTATACACAGGGATATATTTTATCAATTATGTTCACTGAATAATAATAGGAAATTAATAGCTTATTCATTTAATTATCCACAGATGGTGTTTTTCAACCCCTATTTTGTTAATAACTTCTGTGTAACATCGTTATAAAAGATCTTTATTTTGAGTTAACCATAACTGAGATAGATCTTCAGGATCTATATCTTTACTCATATCTATTGTTTTAATTACTAATACCTCTGTGCAACCTTTTGTTTTTAATAGTTTATTTAGTTCAAGTCCCGCTTTACAGAAAGTGTCATAGCTAGAATCGCCAATAGCAATGATGATAAATCTAATTGAGGATAGATCTTGTTCACAATTTTTCAGATCTTTAACAAATGTTTGAATGTTGTCAGGAAAGTCGCCAGCGCCATGAGTGGAAGTGCAAACCAACCAAGTGCTATTTTGAGAATGATCTTTAGTCAAAGTCTCTTCAAGGATCGACGAAAAGTTAGGTTTTAGGTGCAAGTTTACTTCATGATTAAGAGCATTTAATTGCTCTTCGCATGCTTCTGCAACATATTCTGTTCCACCAAGCATACTGCCTACTATTATTTGAAATGAGCTCATATTAAGTTGTCTAAAGGTTAATAATGCGCTTATTGTATTATTATAGTTAGTTTAACTTAACTAATTTTTATCTAGTTGCTATGAATATTGCTCTTATTAAGTGCACAAAGTGAATTAACTTTGTGCATTTTATTTTATTACACATTAAGTTTTTTTATATAAATATAATTAAATTACTTAAATCAAAGGTTTAACTCTTATCTTGTTAAAAACTTAACTTGGTATCAAAGTTGCGATAACTAAATATATAAATGTGTTTTTACACATAATTAGTTTTTATAGCATTAATATCGAGGTAATAAGATGAACTCTTCAAAATTTAATTTATTTTCATTAACAGAAAATATGAAAGTATTGCATTACAGTTGGGTAGCTTTTTTTATTACCTTTTTGGTATGGTTTAACCATGCTCCATTACTCGGATTAATTGCGCAATCGCTTAATTTAAGTAAAGAAGAAATAAAAACATTATTAATATTAAACGTAGCTTTAACTATTCCAGCTCGTATTTTCATTGGTATGGCAACAGATCAATATGGTCCAAGAAAAACGTTTAGTTTACTGCTGTTATTATGTTCTATTCCTTGTGGCATGTTTGCGTTAAGTGAAAGTTTTGAAGAACTTGCCTTTGCACGATTCTTATTAGGTTTTATTGGTGCGGGTTTTGTTATTGGAATTCGTTTAGTGAGTGAGTGGTTTCCTGCAAACCAATTAGGTACCGCTGAAGGAATTTATGGTGGTTGGGGTAACTTTGGCTCTGCAGCAGCAGCTATTTTGTTACCTGCCTTAGCACTTTTTATTGGTGGCGATAATGGCTGGCGCTGGGCTGTTGGTGTTACAGGTATCATAAGTTTTGTTTATTCATTTATTTTTTATTTTGGTGTACGTGACACACCCCAAGGAGCTACTTACTTTAAACCTAAAAGCTCTAAAGCAATGGAAGTCACTAGTATTGGTGATTTCTTTTTGCTGCTAGTCATGAAGGTGCCTTTATTCGGTGCATTAGCTTTATTAAACTGGAAATTATCGCCAGAGGGCGTAAGTTTAATTAGTCAAAATGCAACTGTAATTGTATATTTTGGTTTAGTTACTTGGTTTATTTATGAAGTGTATACCGCATACCAAGTTAATAAAGATATTTTTAAAACGCCTGTAGAGCCTATTCATCAGTATTCTTTTAAACAAGTTGCCGTATTAAATGTTTTATATTTTGCCACTTTTGGTAGTGAGCTAGCGGTTGTTTCTATGCTGCCGTTATTTTTTAGCGAAACTTTTGGTTTAGATCTTATTTATGCTGGTTTATTAGCGTCAAGTTATGCATTTATGAATTTAATGTCGAGACCTTTAGGTGGTTGGATTAGTGATAAATACGGTCGTAAAAAAACATTAATTATTTTAACTACTGGCTTGAGTATAGGTTATGCGGTAATGGCTTCTATAACCGGTGAGTGGCCATTAGTTATTGCCGTTATTGCAGCAATGAGTTGTTCGTTCTTTGTTCAGGCAGGTGAGGGCGCAGTATTTGCTGCCGTACCACTTATTAAGCGTAGATTAACGGGACAAATAGCGGGCATGACAGGAGCATATGGTAATGTTGGTGCGGTTTGTTATTTAACAGTATTATCTTTTGTTAGTTATTCAATATTTTTTTGGGTAATTGCTGCGAGTGCTTTTGTTGGCTTAATGATGTTGTTTTTAATGCAAGAGCCGAAAGGAACTATGGCTGAAATAATGCCAGATGGCAGTGTTGAACTAATTCAGGTGGATTAACAATTGGCTAACTCACAAGCAGTAGAAACATCTAATAAACAACTTCAAGACAGTTTGATAATCTCCTTTGGTGGTTATTCCACTAAAGGAGCAAAAGATGAAAATCAAGATGCCTTTGCTTTGAAAACGAGTGAAGGTCTTGATTTAGAACTCAAAGGACATATTGCTGTTATAGCTGATGGTGTTTCTAGTGCTAATCGTGCTGCTCAAGCCAGCCAAATGAGTGTTTGCCACTTTATTGATGAATATTTAGCAACACCTGAAACTTGGTCTGTTAATAAATCAGCGGCTAAAGTTATTTCTTCTCTTAATAATTGGTTGTATTCCAGGCAATTAATCGCTGATGAAAAGGGCTTATCTGAACAATGGTTTAGTACTTTCTCTGCAGTAATTCTTAAAGGTGAACGGGCGCATATATTTCACATTGGTGACTGCCAAATTGTTAAAATAAACAGTGATGGCTATCAAGTATTAACTAAAGATCATGCAACAGTTTCTGGTACATTAAATCGTGCTCTTGGCGCTGGCTCTCATATTGAAGTTGATCACACTTCAAGTTTGCTCGCGCCGCAAGATATAATAATGTTAAGTTGTGATGGTGTTCATCATTTTGTTAAACCTAAACAAATTAAAGAAATAATTAAGCGTAATAAAAGCTTAGAGCAAGCAAGTAAAGAAATATGTGAATTAGCAAGTAGCCAAGGTTCAAATGATAATTTAACCTGTTTATTTGTTAATGTTGAACAACTTCCACAGCAAGTTTTTAGTCAATTAGTATTTACTAGGCTACAACAAGTTATTCCTCCTGCACTTAAATTAGGCAGTAAATTAGATCATTATGAAATACTTGATGCACTACAAGAAACTAGCCGTTCACATGTATATTTAGCTAAAGATATTTTAGATGAAAAACTTGTAGTTATTAAAATACCATCTGTTAATTTTACTGATGATGTTGACTATTTAACTAGCTTCATTAAAGAAGGCTGGGTAGGAGATAAAATCAACCATCCTGCCATAATGAAAATATATCCTCGATTAGAAACAAGTAAATTTTTATATCATGTTTGTGAGTATATTGAAGGGCAAACATTATCTGAATGGCTTCAAGATAATCCTAAACCTTCATTAGTAAAAGTGCGTGATATTTTGGATCAACTAATCAAAGTGCTGCGTGTATTACAACGTCAAGATATTATTCATTGTGACATTAAGGGTGATAACTTCATTATAGATAGTCATGGTCGTCTAAAATTAATTGACTTTGGCAGTAGTAACACAGGAGCAGTAAAAGATAATTCAAAAGAAGAAAAAACAGATCAGTTCGTTTTTAATCAGGGAACGTTGAACTATAGTGCGCCAGAGTTGTTTTATGGTCATGAAAACAGCCATAAAAGTGAGTTATATTCTTTAGCTGTATTAGTGTATAACATGTTGACTAATCGCCTACCTTATAAAGAAATCAATCAAATAGATGACGCTCCAAAGCAATTTAATTTGTGGCGGTATAAACCTATTGTTACTTGTAGAAAAGATCTCCCTAATTATATGGATAGAGTAATGTCAAAAGCGTTGGCTGCTAATCCTATCAACAGATATGAGCATTATTCAGAATTTCTTGCAGAGTTTAATGTAAATGAAAAAAACAAGTTAAGTGTGCAGGATAATTTACCACTGTTAGAACGAGATCCTGTTAAGTTTTGGCAAGGTGTTAGTGGTATTTTATTACTAACATTAGTTAGTGTTTTATTATTTAAATCATGATGTTGCCAGCGTTAATCGTTGCATAACAAATATCATTTTCCACTTTCTTATGTATTTTTTTTATTAATTAAGCAACTACAAAAATTGTTAACAATTTATAAAAGCACCTGTAGATATTACCTATCAAAATTAAATAGTATTAGTCGCCTCAAATCCTATTTGGACAACTATTTGTTTAAAAATTATGCTTAAAATTTATTAGCATAAGGTATTTTTTAAGAAGAAAATGGATAAACTCTGAAATCATCATCATTTCGCACCAAAGTAGAGCAGCCACTCTATTTTAGAGCACCACAGCATCAATATTATCTCACTAAAACACCATAAAACACTGATAATAAAAAGAATTGTAATTTGGTCTGTTTATTGCTTTTTAAATACTAATTATTATCATTTGCTGTTAGTCAGCAGAATAAAGGCTTGTCTATGTTGTTTGGACGCAAAAAAAGAAAACCAATCACCATCCCTGCTAAAACAGTTAAACAATGGCACTACACCACTTGCAATTATTGCTCTACTGGTTGTTCAATTGAAATTGGCGTAAATGAAGAAAACAAAATAGTAACAAGTCGAGGTCATGCGGGTGCCGATGTAAATCGAGGTAAACTTTGTATTAAAGGTTTACTTGAACATGAACTATTTGAGAGTGCTGGCCGAGGCTCTGAGCCACTTATTCGTAATCAGCATTTTGAAGAATTTGAGCAAACTTCATGGGATAACGCCCTAGATACTAGCGCAAAAAAGATCAAAGAAATTCAGCAAAAATACGGTAAAGATGCTTTTGCCATCGTTTCATCAGGGCAACTAGTAACTGAAGAATTCTATACCTTAGGTAAGCTTGCCCGAGGCTGTATTGGTACCAATAACTATGACGGCAACACCACCTTATGTATGGCATCAGCAGTAAGTGGCTATAAGCGTTCATTCGGCTTAGATGGGCCACCCGGTTGCTATGATGATTTTGATCACACTCATTGCTTAATGGCATTTGGCTCTAACTTACCTGAGCAACATCCCATTATTTATTGGCGTTTAAAAGAAGCGTTAGATAAACGTAAATTCCCATTAATTGTGGTTGATCCAAGAGTAACTATGTTAGCGCAATTTGCTGACATTCATTTACCAATAACACCAGGCACTGACTGTGTTTTAATTAATTCCATGATGCATGTCATTATCAACGAAGAACTACAAGATCAAGCTTATATTGACGCTCATACTCAAGGATTTGATGAAATAAAAGCGTTAGTACAAGACTATAACCCAAAATCTGCTCAACATATTTGTGGTATTGATGAAGATACTATTCGCAGTGTTGCTCGACTTTATGCCAAAGCGCCAGCAGCCATGAGTATTTGGACTATGGGCATAAATCAGTCAACTCATGGCTCAGACGGTGTTTCAAATATCAATAATTTGAATCTGATTACTGGCAATATAGGCATTCCTGGCGGAACCAGTTTATCTATTACGGGTCAGTGTAATGCTATGGGTACCCGTGAGTGGTCTTCATGCTCTGGTTTGCCAGGTTATCGTTATTTAGAAAATGACGCTGATCGCGAAGAAATTGCTAAATTTTGGGGCATAGACGCTGATTTTTTCCCTAAAAAGCGCGGTTTGTCACAAACTGACATTTTTGCAGCCATTGAAACAGGTGAAGTGAAGGGCATGTGGGTAGTAGCAACTAATCCAATGACTTCAATGCCAAATACCCAGCGCATTCGTAAGTTACTAGAAAAGCTTGATTTTCTCATTGTACAAGATGTTTACAGTGATGTTGAAACCAATCAATATGCTCACGTATATTTTCCAGCTTCTGTGTGGGCAGAAAAGCAAGGTTGTCACACCAATACCGAACGACGTGTTAATTTAACCACCAATGTATTACCACCTTACGCTAATTCTAAGCCTGACTTTTGGATTTTCAATAATATGGCTAAACGATTTGATAACGGAAAATTTATCCATTTTCCTGAAAATACCAAAGACGCTTTTGAAGAAATGAAGTATTTATCTAAAGGAAAAGATAGAACCTTAGATATTTCAGGTATGAGTTATGAAAAAATTATTAAAGCACGAGGCATTCAATGGCCATACCGTCAAGAAGACGATGAAGCGTTTCACGAAGGCAAGGGCAGCTTAAAGGGCTCTCCACGGTTATATACTGACGGGAAATTTCCAACCAAAAGTGGTCGTGCCAATTTAATACCTGTGTATTTTTACAATAATAACGAACAACCTTGTCAAGATTATCCTTTTTGGCTTAATAGCGGTCGCGTAGTTGAGCATTTTCATACCCGTACTCGTACCGGAAAAATAGGTAATTGCAATAAATTTAGCCCAACTCCCTACATGGAAATGAATCCAGATGCCGCCAAGGCCATTGGCGTAAAACATCAAAGCTATGTTCGTCTAACCAGCCGTCGAGGCGATGCGGTTGTTATGGTGCAACTTACACAACGTGTACCACGCAATATGGTATTCGTACCATTTCATTTTCATGATTGTGTTAACCGTTTAACACTTGGTCTACTTGATCCTCATTCGCGCCAGCCGGCATTTAAGCAGGGCTCTGTGCGTATAGAAGCACTCGATGAACAAGGACAAATAGAAGCGGCACAACTTAACGTTGAACGTCGTTCATTCTAAAATAAGGAGCAAAATTATGACAATTACAACAAAGAAAACTTCAGTAGTGCAAAGTTTTGATCCCTGTGATGGTAAAACAGTAGCTGTTAAGGGCAAAGAGGTTGAAACGACATCGGTAAATACTAAAGATAAAAATATAGAACAAGAAAATAGATCAAATCATTGGGAAGTACGTACCCAAGAGCAAAGTTATGCCTTTTTACCTGACCAAGCTCTCGATGAAACACAAGCCAAAAAGCATAATCGTTACGGGCAAACTATTGATTTATTGGATATTACTGATTCTCCTAAAGATCGTTCGCTGTTTATTAATGATAATCCTGAAGTGGGCAGTAATCCTAACCGGAATAAACAACATGGTTTTTTCTTTACTGCCGACAACTGTATTGGCTGTCATGCCTGTGAATCTGCTTGTTCAGAGAAAAATGATAACCCTTCACATTTGGCATTTCGTTCGGTAGGTTATGTTGAAGGTGGTTCATATCCTGATTACAAACGCATGAACATTTCTATGGCGTGTAACCATTGTGACGATCCAGTATGCTTAAAAGGCTGTCCGACTCGAGCTTATACTAAACATGCCGAATATGGCGCGGTACTACAAGATCCTGAAACTTGTTTTGGTTGTGGTTATTGTACCTGGGTATGTCCTTATAATGCACCTCAACTTGATCCTGTAAAGGGGCAAGTATCTAAATGTAATATGTGTGTTGATAGGCTTGAAGTTGGTTTAAAACCAGCGTGTGTTTCCGCTTGTGTTGGTAACGCATTGGATTTTGGCGTAATAGAAAATACGCCTGAAAATCGTCAGCAATGTAAAACCAGTATTCCTGGTTTTCCTGACCCTAGTATTACTCAACCTAATATTCGTTTTCAGCAGATTAAAGAACTGCCCACAGAGATGACTCGAACTGATTCAATGCCAGTTAAATATCATAAAGATAAAACAGGCAATTATAAACCAGTTGTCGATCAAAAAGAGGGAAAGGCTAAACACTGGAATTTTTCTCGATTAAACAGTAGAGAGAACCCGCTAGTACTGTTTACTTTATTTGCTCAAGCAGCCTATGGTGTATTGCTTATTCCATTTTTAGCTGCCATGTTGGGCATTGATGCTTTAGAGAAATTCGTTGCTTCTGACATGTTTTTACCTTTGACTGTTTTATCATTAATCATGACTAGTTTCGCGCTATTAATGAGTGTTAGCCATTTAGGTAAACCAATGCGCTTCTATCGTGGTTTTAATAATTTACGTTATTCACCTATGGCTAGAGAAGGGCTAGGCTTAGCACTATTTTCGGCTGGTTGTGGTGTAACGGCATTATTTTCCCTGCCGAGCAATGAGTATCTAGTGGCTATATTCAGCAGCATATTATCAATTGATTTAGTTGCAATAACCGATGAAATGCCACTTAATTCTATGATTAAAGCTGCGGGATCTTTTACATTGGTTGCTGGTTTTGCTGGTTTATTTTATATGAATAAATGTTACCAAATTAAGGCGCGCCCATTTTGGCACCATTGGCAAACAGCAAGCTCATTTATCGGTAATAGCCTGTCAATTGGTGCACTTATCAGTGCTGTTGTGGTGATAGCAACCTTGTATGTACAACAACAAAGCAGTACAACAATTGCCCAAGCCAGCATTATTTTTGTCAGCGTCTTTATTGTAGGTTTGATTATTGAGGCTATTGGCCTAATTGCCCATAATCATGATTTGAACCGCTGTGAAAATGAAGGTGGCGCAGCCCATTACGTGCAATGCACAACGTTTGGAAAAACGTATTTGTTACGTAATTACTTGCTAGGCCTTAATATTATCACCGCTTCAACATTACTTACTATCCAACTACTAGGATATGATAGCTTAAACTTACTATTTGTTTGGTTTGCCTTAGGTATATTGAATTGTTTTACCGCAGTTATTGGTCGTGCTTTGTTCTATATTCTGGTTATTCCAACTACGATGCCAGGCGCATTTTTTTGGAAAAACAAAAGTTTTGAGGAACATGCCCGTGATACTGGTTTAGCCGATAACCCAGCAACAGGTGTTGCGCCGTTAGCACATTAATTAGTGTAAATATCAGCCAAGATAATCATCTTGGCTGATATTTTATCTTATATAAGTTTAGCCATTCAGGCTGAACTGCACTTATTTTTAGGATAATTTACTATGCTAAATTCCATTAAAGATACTCTACAGAAAACCTGCTTAGTTGGACTAAGTTACTTTAATGTTCAAGAAGAAATGCTCAAACAAACCATTTTGGCGGGTAAAGTGATTGCTGTTGACAAAGAAATGGGCATCACCATAGCCTTGTTTGACAAAGATATGAAAACAATTGATCAATCAGCCCATTTTATATTACCGAGCGATTTATCCTGTTGGTTTAACGCTCCTAAAGGTGAATTTCACACAACTCAAGCAGAAGTGAAAATTATTAATCCAGACTATTTAGTGACTTGGGATATATACCAAACTAAAGCAGATAAAAACTCATCCAAGCAAGATGGTGAACAACAATGGTGGCAATGGCATCCTCGAAACCAAGCCCCTCAAATAGGGTAAGTAATAAATTTAAAACCTAACAGGTTGTTAGGTAACCATCGGCATGACGGAAGAATGATGCTCAACGATAAACCATTCCCCATTCTTTTTGATATATACAAAGCTAAATCTAGCTACCGTGGTTACCTCCACACCTTTTTTGATCCAACCAAAGGTATATTGTCCATTTCCTATAGCCATATCACCAAAAAGTCGAATGTTTGAGTCTTTGACCTTCACATAACGGCTTTGATACTTAAAAATATGATCAAAATAATCTTTTATCAGGACTGAGTTATCCCGTTTCATTGGCGATAAAGTTCCCCATAAAGAGGCTTGCTCATCATATAAAGAACAAATGTTCTTAGAAGTTTTTTCAGAAAATGATGTCAACCAACGGTTCATACTTTCGACAATTTCTTGTGAACTCAAATTCTGATACTCCCTAGTTGCAAAACCCTTGCATAATTATTTTGTTATGTATTTTTTTATAGTACGTTTTTATAGTATGTTTTTTGTCATAAACATACTATATGGATCTTCTTTATAGTTACTAAAAGGCTCACATTCTTGAAAGCCAAATTGTTGGTAAAGTTTTTGTGCTGGTAAGAAAGCGTCCATCGTTCCTGTTTCCAAGCTTAGTCTTTCATATGAACGACTATTTGCTTGTTCAATAATATGTTCCAATAATTTACGCGCAACACCTTGGCGCAAATGTTTAGTTGATGTTCGCATAGATTTTATTTCTCCATGCTTTTCATCAATTTCTTTTAGAGCACCAACCCCAACTAATTCATGATTAATCCAAAAACTCCAAAAAGTGATATCAGGAGCTTCAAGGGCACTTAAATTCAGTGCGTGCACACTTTCTGCAGGAGAGTGAGATAACATATCCTCCTGATGTTCTTGTAGTAAGGTGATTACATCTTTATTTCTTAATTCGCCAACTCGTATATCCATTTTGCACCTATATTTATCTTTATTCACTTGCTTGTTAGTTGTTATGTTGATTTGATCGTTATTCTGTTTCTTCGATAATATCATCAGTAATTTGGATTAAATAAACAAAATCACTTGGTCTATTTAAAATATGTGCGACAATTCAGATCGAAATAACTTTAATCCATTTGGTATACAAGGTTCATTATGAAACTTTTAGTTCGTAACCTTTCACGCTCAACAACAGAGCAAGAACTCCGTATTTTGTTTTCTGCTCATGGCACTGTCACAGAATGTAGCTTAGTTTTAGACCAAGAAACAGCTAAATCAAAAGGCTTTGCTTTTGTTGAAATGCCTAACGAAAGTGAAGCAAAATCTGCAATTTCTACCTTACATGAAACAAGGGTTGCAAAGAACAGAATTAGAGTAAAAATAGCTCAATAGTAAGTAGTACACTATAAAACAAATAAAAAGCCAGTTTCATAAAATGCTGGTTTTTTTCTATTCAAAACTGCAATATTAAGTATGTTTTAATCTCGTAGTTATTATAAAGATGTTTGATATTTATAAAGGTTGTTGTCAGAACCATAGAGTTTGATAGGACCACTCTCCGATGATAGTTAAAATAGTTAACGCATCAAAACAACTTTGATATCAATTGAAATAACTTATTGACCAACTTAGCGCTAGATTAGCCTCCTTTGAACAAACTGAATTACGTAAAGAGAGTTATTCTATATTTTTTAACTTATTTTCCAATACAAAAAGAGCTGAAAATTTTACTCAGCAAATCATCACTGGTGAATTCGCCGGTAATTTGATCTAACTCCAGCTGACAAATACGTAACTCTTCAGCCAGAATTTCACCAGCAACATAAGACTCTAGTTGTTCTAATCCTACGATTAAGTGTTGATGAGTATTGTCTAAAGCGGTTAAATGGCGTCTTCTAGCCATAAATCCCCCTTCAGTGCTACCTTGGTAACCCATAATTGATTTTAAGTGTTCTTTTAAGCTGTCAACGCCTGAGCCCGTTTTTGCTGATAAAGTCACTGCGGTATGATTTGTTTTATTATTATCCGTAAATTCAGTTAGTCCTATATTGGCTTGATCAATTGATTGATTAAGGTCTGCTTTGTTTCTTACCAATGTTAGGCCGATATTGTTTGGGAGTTTTTCAAAAAATTCAGGATAGTAATTTTTAATATCTTGTTCATCTTCTAAAATACTATGGTTTTCACTTGCATCAACCATTAACAAAACCCTATCAGCTTGTTTTATTTCCTGCCAAGCACGCTCAATACCTATTTGTTCAACTATATCATCACTATCACGTAAGCCAGCAGTATCAATAATGTGTAGTGGCATTCCATCAATGTGGATTTGTTCTGTGAGTACGTCACGGGTTGTGCCTGCAATATCGGTGACAATAGCGCTGTCTTTTCCGCTTAAAGCGTTTAATAAACTTGACTTACCAGCATTGGGCTTACCTGCAATAACAACCCGCATACCTTCACGAATAATGCTGCCTTGCTGAGCTTGTTTACGGACATCTTCAACTTTGTTGATGATAGCTTTAAGATCAGTAACAATTTTTTTGTCGGCAAGAAAGTCTATTTCTTCTTCTGGAAAATCAATGGCCGCTTCAACGTACATGCGCAAATGAATAATACTTTCTACCATTTCATTTACTAATTTAGAAAAATCACCTTGGAGTGAGTGCAGGGCAGACCGCGCTGCTTGCTCTGAACTAGAATTTATTAAATCAGCAATTGCTTCGGCTTGCGTTAAATCGAGTTTATCATTTAAAAAAGCTTGTTCACTAAACTCTCCTGGCTTTGCCATAATCACATTAGGTAAGGCTAGAATAGCTTTGAGTAGCATGTCTAAAATGACAGGGCCACCATGACCTTGAAATTCGATAACATCTTCGCCAGTAAATGAATTAGGCGATTGAAAGTACAAAGCAATGCCTTGATCTAGTACTTCATTGTTAGCATTTGAAAAAGATAAATACTCAGCTTTTCTTATTTCAGGTACTTTGCCTAAAATTGCTTGTGCAACATTTTTTGCTTCGGGTCCTGAAACACGAATAATACCTACACCGCCACGACCTGGTGCAGTAGCTTGTGCTGCAATAGTTGACTTTCCAATAGATAATGATGTCATTGATTTAGACCTAAAAAATCTGAGTGATAGAATGGGCATTATACCAACTCTATTTAGCTTCAACTAACAAAAAAGCGACTCCTTTTTCAAGAAATCGCTTTTATAAGAGTTTAGTTTATTCGAAACATGTTACTCGTAACGGTTATTTTTCTTTTGCTAATTTTTTCTTTTCAATACCGCTAAAAATTATTTTCATTTGAGCAATTGAAATCAAGTTACTAATAAACCAATAAAGTACTAGTCCAGATGGGAACCATGCCATAAATATTGAGAAAACAACGGGCATATATTGCATTATTTTTTGTTGCATCGGATCTTGTACTGTCATCGGTTGCATTTTTTGCATTACATACATGCTTACACCCATTAATACAGGTAATACATAATATGGGTCCATTGCTGATAAATCTTGAATCCAAAAAATAAATGGAGCATGTCTTAATTCAACACTTTCTAAAAATACCCAATAAAGCGCTAGGAAAATAGGCATTTGTAATAGTAATGGTAAACACCCACCAGCAGGGTTTACTTTTTCTTTACGGTACATTTCCATAGTGGCTTGTGACATTTTTTGTCTATCATCACCAAAACGTTCTTTTAGCTGTGCCATTTTAGGTGCTAACTCACGCATTTTAGCCATAGAGGTATATTGCGCTTTAGTAAGTGGGTACATACCACCTTTAACAATTAAGGTGATAATAATGATTGCAACACCCCAGTTAGTTACATAACTTTGAATGGTAAGTAGTAACCAGAAAAGTGGTTGGCTAATCATAAACAAAAAGCCGTAATCAATGGTTAAATCCAAGTTAGGTGCTATTTTTTCTAACACTTCTTGATCTTTAGGGCCAATATAAAAAATGGCTGATGTATGACCTTCTTGACCCGCATCAATAGTGATGGCAGGTGCTTTAAAACCTATAACTGCTTCTTGGTTGTTGCTGAAATTAGTATAAAGTTGATTGTTCTCTGTTGCATTTGGCACCCAAGCAGAAACAAAATAATGCTCAAGCATCGCAACCCAACCACCGGGTGTGGTTTTGTTTAAATTAGCTTCGGCAATATCATCAAAGTCATATTTTTCATAACGATCTTCGTTAGTAGAGAAAGCTGCACCACGATAGGTTGGTAACATACCTGATGACGTATCAGTAAGGGTTGACTGTTTAAGTTGACCATACATTTGTACTGAAACACTATTGCTTGTGTTGTTTTTGATTACATAATCAACACCAACACTGTAATTGCCAGCAGTAAATGAAAAACGCTTTGTTACGATAAGGCCATTATTGTCTTGAAAAGTTAAATCAACTGTTAAGTTTTCACCCGTTAATTCATAGTTACTTTGAACACTGCTATAAATTGGACGACCTTTAATTATTCTATCAACACCGTTAGCACCGGTTAAACCTGATTGAGCAACATATTTTTGATTTCCATTTTGCATAACCGTATAGGGAATGCCATTTCCTTGCTCGGTATCAAATTTAAGTAACTTAGCTTCGACTATATCACCACCTTGCGTATTAATTTTTAGTCGTAAAGTATCAGTGGTTACACTTATTAGTTTTGCACTTGAAGCAGCCTCTTTTGCAATGGGTGCTGATGAATCAGTTGATTCAGGAACAAACTCTGCATCTGAATTTTGTTCATTATTGGCACCTTGACTAATCGTTGGTTGTTCAACTGCTGGCGAATTTTCTAATTGCCACTGACTAAAAAGTAAGTAAGTAACAACCATAAGCGCAATAAAAAGCAGACTGCGTTGAGATTCCATAAGATTTATTTCTCTTGTTTTTGGGTTGGCACGAGGTTATTTCCTCCTGCATATAATTATTTGTGTTAAGTGCGCAGCATTTTAATACACGTTTCACCGCAAACCAACTCTCTTTTAGTATTAGAGACTAAAAATTGATTTACTTTCGATTGCACTAGCATTATTTTTCTTTGTTTAATGGTGGAACTGGATCATCACCACCGTCATTTAACGGATGGCATTTCAAAATACGCTTACTTGTTAACCAACCACCTTTTATTACACCAAAACGTTCTATTGCTTGATTTGCATAGCATGAGCAGGTTGGATTGAATCGACAATTTGATCCCAATATAGGACTAATAAAACGCTGATAACCTTTTATACAAGTTATCGCTAGTTTTTGTGGCGCTGAATTATTTTTCGCCATATTTTTTCTAATTGTTGGTTGATTTCTTTATTGTCGAGTTGATCTATGCCTGACTTTACCATAACCACCATATCGATAGCAGGTAAATCATGCTGATTTAAACGAAAGCTTTCTCTAATAATTCTTTTTATACGATTTCGTTGAACCGCGAGCTTTACGCGTTTTTTAGCTATAGCTAGACCGAGACGATTATTTTTGTTTGAATCATCAGATAAATATGTTGGAGTAATTAGTATAGTAAAGTGGCGAGAGCCAAATTTGATAGGTTTTTTAAATACAGATTGAAAGTGACCGGGAGTCAACAGACGTGACTCCCGATTAAATTCATAAGTAACCTGATTGGTTACCATCTTAATTCTATTTCTTACTAAGAAAAATAATTAAGATTAAGCACTAAGACGTACACGGCCTTTGGCACGGCGACGAGCTATAACAGCACGGCCATTTTTAGTTGCCATACGAGCACGGAATCCGTGGTTACGCTTACGCTTTAATACGCTAGGTTGAAATGTTCTTTTCATTACGCTAATCCGTCGGTTGTTGTTGCCCTGACAAAAAAGCCATTTGAGCATACAGGTCTAAAAAAAGAGGGCGAATTCTAAATCTAACTCGCCTTGTTGTCAATGTTTAATCTACTATTATTTGCAAAAGATCCTCGCACGATCCTTTTGATCTTAACAAGACAGTCTTATGTATATAATAACGCTGTAGGTAAATTTAATAAAAATATCCACAGGCTTATTTCACAATATTATTTTTTATCAACTTTACAGTCTTTTTTACTCACATAAGTAAATAAACTAAGCAATTTTTTTTAGCGTTATTTTATTCTAAAAAATTACCAATAAGCCAGTTAAATTGGCCTTTAGCCATTTATTATTAAAATAATGAATAATAAATGGCTGTCAATATTGCACTTGTGGATAAGTATAGAGATAATGGCAACACATAATAAAAAATATCCGTTGTTTTACTTTTTCAGGTCAGATATTTTCCTGTATTTTTAAGCGATGATCTTATTGTGCACATTCATAGTTTTACTCTTTGTTAAAATGAGAATGCGGGCAACAAGCGGATAAAAATTTTTCCTTTGGAGTTTTGGTTGGAACATTCTCTTTGGCAGCGATGCCTTTCTGTTCTTCAAGAAGAATTGCCAGCACAGCAGTTTAGTATGTGGATTCGTCCATTACAGTGCGTTGTTACAGATAACATATTGACACTCTATGCACCAAATCGTTTTGTTTTGGACTGGGTTCGTGATAAATATGTTAATAGAATCAATGAATTGATTACAATGACCGATGGTGAAGATTCTTACCTTTTACGTTTTGATGTTGGAAGTAAACCTCTAAATACAACAGTTCAAAAAAAATCATCAGCTTCTGGAAGCGCAAATTTCAGTTTAAATAATAAAGCAGTTCCTGTCTCTGAAGCCGAAACTAACTTACCAAAAAAAGCGAATGTTAGGGTTAAATATACTTTTGATAATTTTGTTGAAGGGAAGTCGAACCAATTAGCAAGAGCTGCAGCTTCGCAAGTCGCTGATAATCCTGGTGCAGCTTATAATCCACTTTTTATTTATGGCGGCACAGGTTTAGGTAAAACTCACTTATTACACGCTGTTGGTAATGGTATTTTACAAAATAACCCCAGCGCTAAAATTGCTTATATGCATTCTGAGCGCTTTGTACAAGATATGGTAAAAGCACTACAAAACAATTCGATGGAGAAATTTAAACAATATTATCGAAGTGTTGATGCTTTGCTTATTGATGATATTCAATTTTTTGCAGGTAAAGATAGAACTCAAGAAGAGTTTTTCCACACATTTAATGCGTTACTCGAGGGTAATCAACAAATTATTTTAACGAGTGACCGTTATCCTAAAGAAGTTGCAGTCGAAGATCGTTTGAAATCTCGTTTTGGTTGGGGATTAACTATTGCTATAGAGCCTCCCGAATTAGAAACACGTGTTGCTATTTTAAAAAGAAAAGCACAAGAAAGTAATATAAATTTAGCGGATGAAGTCGCTTTCTTCATTGCAAAACGTTTACGTTCGAATGTACGTGAATTGGAGGGGGCACTCAATCGTGTAATAGCTAATGCTAATTTTACAGGTAGGGCTATTACAATTGACTTTGTTCGAGAAGCATTGAGGGATTTATTAGCTTTACAAGACAAGTTAGTTACTATTGATAATATCCAACGAACAGTGGCAGAATATTACAAGATTAAAGTAGCTGATTTACTCTCTAAACGAAGAAATAGATCTGTCGCTAGACCTAGACAGCTAGCAATGGCATTATCTAAGGAATTAACTAACCATAGTTTACCTGAAATAGGGGATGCTTTTGGTGGAAGAGATCATACAACTGTACTTCATGCTTGTCGTAAAGTTAAGTCTTTACGAGAGGAACTACATGATATTAAAGAAGATTATTCTAATTTGATCAGAACTTTATCTTCTTAGTATTTGATGTATTGTTTCATTAAATGTATAGATTTACTTAAATATTAAATTCAAATAATAATAAATTTGCTGATAAGCAGGAACATAGATGAAATTTTCACTTAATAGAGAATTATTACTTAAACCATTATTGTTAGTTTCAGGTGCTGTTGAACGTAAAAGCACTTTACCTATTTTAGGAAATATTCTTTTTGATGTTAAAGGGCAATCTTTAACCTTGACTGCTACCGATTTAGAACTCGAGATGGTTGCGCATACAGAATTAGAGAATCAAGGAGAAGATGGGAAAATTACTATTCCAGCTCGTAAGTTACTTGATATTTGTAAGAGCTTACCTGAAAATTCTTTACTTAACTTTAATGCTGAAGGTGATAGCGTTAAATTAAGTTCTGGTCGAAGCCGATATTCTTTGTCTACGCTATCTGCTGATGACTTTCCAAATATTGAAGAATGGACAGGAGATGTTGAATTTAAATTGCTGAAATCTGAGTTACTTCGTTTGATTGAAAGCACGCATTTTTCAATGGCAAACCAAGATGTTCGTTATTACTTAAACGGTATGTCCATTGAAAGTGAAGGAAATGAAATACGCTCTGTTGCCACAGATGGTCATCGCTTGGCTATATGTAAAATTTCTAATGAATCTTTAAGTTTGCCTGCAAGACAAGTTATTGTTCCTCGTAAGGGAATATTAGAAATAATTCGTTTACTTGCTCCTGTTGATGAAGAAGTTCAAGTTTACCTTGGTTCTAATCATATCCGTATTATTGATACAGAATTTTCTTTTACTAGTAAATTGGTAGATGGACGCTTTCCTGATTATCGTCGTGTTTTACCGCGTAATGGAGACAAGATTTTCGTAACGGATAAAGAACAATTACGTCAGGTGTTATCTCGAGCTTCAATTTTGTCTAATGAAAAGTTTAAAGGAGTTCGCCTAAACTTTTCTAATTCATTATTAAAAATTACAGCCAATAACCCTGAGCAAGAACAAGCAGAAGAAGAGTTAGAAATTGATTTTCCGTATGAAGAATTAGAAATAGGCTTTAATGTTAGTTATGTACTTGACGTACTTAGCGCAATTAAAGATGAGCAGGTTAAGTTTACGTTAGCCGATGCTAATTCAAGCGTAGTAATAGAAGGTGCTGATACAGGCGAAGCTCTCTATGTTGTTATGCCAATGCGTTTGTAGTTTTGTTTAATATTGAAATTTACTAAATGAGCGTTGCAAAATTAATTACCCAAAACTTTCGTAATTTGAATGATGTAGCTTTTAACTTTCATCCAGAATTAAATTTTTTTGTTGGTGATAATGGTAGTGGTAAGAGTAGTATATTAGAAGCCCTTTTTTTTCTGGGTCATGGAAAGTCTTTCCGTACAAGCAAAGTAGATGCGCTCGCTTGCCATGGAAAAAGCGATTTTGTAGTTAGTGTAAAAGACAGTAAAAATTGTCAATTAGGATTGAGCCGAGATATTAGTTCTGGTGTCACTAAGATTAGAATTGATGGTGAACATCATTCTCGTTTGTCTGTTTTAGCAAAGAACATAGCGATACAGATAGTTACCCCAGAAAGTTTTAAATTATTTTTTGGTGGTCCCAAAGAGCGGAGACGTTTTATCGATCTTGGTATGTTTCACGTGAAACATACCTTTTCGAAACAATGGAAGAATTTTAATCGAGTTTTAAAACAGCGGAACGCTTGCATACGATTGAATGTAAATTCTAACGAATCAAGTTCTATGTTGTCATATTGGACCGAACAGTTCTGTCAAATGTCCAATGAAGTTGCATTAGTGAGACGCGAATATACTTCGGCACTAATAACAGAGTTAGATGTTTGGCTTGCAATTTTACTTCCAGACTTGATAAGTAGGGTATCGGTACAATATTTACAGGGCTGGCCGCAAAAAAAAGAATTACAGGATGTGTTGGTTAGTAATCAAGAAAGAGAAGCAAGTTATGGTTACAGTTTATATGGAGCTCATAAATTTGATGTTAAATTTTTTCTTGATAAGCAAACCTTAGAGACACAGTTGTCACGAGGACAGCAAAAGTTGTTTTTACTGGCATTAACTTTCGCTCAGGCTAAATTGATCGAGAGAGTTAATCGAGTAAAACCAATTTTATTGATAGATGATATCGGGGCAGAATTAGATAATAATTCTCGCATAGCTTTATCAACTGCTTTAAATAAGTTAGATTGCCAAGTTGTTATTACCGCAATTGAAAGTAATGTTTTATCACCTTTTTTTGAAAGCTTTAGTTTCAACTCAAGTAGTGACAATGACAATACCTTCGTTGAAAGCGAGAGTAACAAGGCAAAAAGTACAGAATATTATAAAGTGTTTCACGTGAAACATGGCGAAATATCAGAGATGTATCCAGACGATTCTGAATAAACAATCAGAAAAGCAATTGAATAGGCTGAAACTATGACAGTAGAAAATGAATATAGCTCGTCCAGTATTAAAGTACTAAAAGGACTTGATGCAGTACGAAAAAGACCAGGCATGTATATTGGTGACACAGATGATGGCACGGGTTTACATCACATGGTCTTTGAGGTTTTAGATAACTCAATTGATGAAGCTTTAGCAGGTCACTGTAGTGATATTATCGTTACTATACATTTAGACGGTTCAGTTTCTGTTATAGATGATGGTCGAGGTATTCCAACAGAAATTCATCCTGAAGAGGGTGTTTCAGCGGCTGAAGTTATCATGACGGTGTTGCATGCTGGTGGTAAGTTTGGTGGTGAAGATTCTGGATATAAAGTATCTGGTGGTCTTCATGGCGTTGGTATATCAGTGGTAAATGCTTTAAGTAGTAAGTTAAAACTGAATATTCGTCGTGATGGTAAATTATATGAGCAGTATTATCATATAGGTGAACCTGAAGCACCATTAGCTGTTGTTGGTGAAAGTGATAAAACAGGTACAGAAGTACGTTTTTGGCCGAGTACAGAAACATTTTCAGACGTGTTATTCCACTACGACTTATTAGTGAAGCGAATTCGTGAATTATCATTCCTAAACTCTGGTGTATCAATTCGATTGATTGATGAACGAGAAGAAGGTAGAGAAGATCACTTTAAGTTTGATGGTGGTATTCAAGCCTTCGTTGATTATTTAAATACTAATAAAACGCCTGTAAACGAAGAGATTTTCTATTTTGATTTAGAACGTGAAGATGGCATTGTTGTTGAAGTTGCTATGCAATGGAATGATGGTTTCCAAGAGAGTATTCACTGTTTTACCAATAATATTCCTCAACGAGATGGTGGTACTCACTTAAGTGGTTTTCGTACCGCATTAACTCGTACGTTAAATAGTTATATGGTAAAAGAAGGTCTTAATAAAACGAAGAAAGGCGGCAGCACAGAAACCAATGCATCGGGTGATGATGCTCGTGAAGGTTTAACGGCAGTTATTTCTGTCAAAGTACCCGATCCAAAATTCTCATCTCAAACAAAAGATAAATTAGTTTCTTCAGAAGTAAAAACTGCTGTTGAGCAAGCTATGGGCGAAAAACTAGGTGAATATTTATTAGAAAAGCCCTCTGTAGCTCGTACTATTATTATGAAAATTGTAGATGCAGCTAGAGCGCGTGAAGCAGCGCGTAAAGCACGTGAGATGACACGTCGTAAAGGTGCATTAGATATTGCTGGCTTACCGGGGAAACTAGCAGATTGTCAGGAAAAAGACCCTGCGCTTTCTGAACTATATATTGTGGAAGGGGACTCTGCTGGCGGTTCAGCCAAGCAGGGACGTAATCGTAAAAACCAAGCTATATTACCGTTGAAAGGTAAAATTTTAAACGTAGAAAAAGCACGTTTTGATAAAATGATTTCTTCACAAGAAGTGGGAACATTAATTACGGCATTAGGTTGTGGCATTGGCCGCGATGAATATAACCCAGAAAAATTACGTTACCATAGTATTATCATCATGACAGATGCTGATGTCGATGGCTCTCATATACGTACCTTATTACTGACTTTTTTCTACCGTCAAATGCCAGAAATTATGGAACGTGGCCATATATTTATTGCACAACCACCGCTATACAAAGTGAAGAAAGGTAAGCAAGAACGTTATATTAAAGATGATGAAGGCTTAACTGAATACTTAACAACTTTAGCGTTAGACAATGCTTCTATTCATGTTAACGAAGATGCTCCTGCTATTTCAGGTTTAGCGTTAGAACAGTTAGTTAATCAGTATCGTTCAACTATGGAAACTATTAAGCGTATTGCTAGACAGATCCCAAGCGACATTTTAGAGAAAATGATCTATTGTCAAAATATAGCTAAAGAAGATTTTACTGATCAAGCTAAAGTAGATGTATGGGCAAAAGATTTAATTACTCAACTTGAAGATCAAGATGGTAATGGATCAATTTATTCCGTTAGTGTAGAGCACAATACTGAACGCAATATTTACTACCCACAATTTATTGTTCGCAAACACGGAATAGATAAAGCTTATAGTTGTAGTTATGAGTTTACGCAGTCTAATGAATTTGCAGCTATTACCTCATTAAATGATGCTATCAATGGACTGATGGAAGAAGGGGCGTATGTTAAGCGTGGTGAAAAAGTCAAACCAATTACAAGCTTTGAAGAAGCACTTAACTGGTTAATGGCAGAATCTAAACGAGGTCAGTATATACAGCGTTATAAAGGGTTGGGTGAGATGAATCCTGAGCAGTTATGGGAAACTACTATGGATCCTGAAACGCGTCGTATGCTGCAAGTAACCATCGAAGATGCTATTGCTGCAGATCAATTATTTAATACTCTAATGGGTGACCATGTAGAACCACGCAGAAACTTTATTGAAGAGAATGCTTTAAAAGTTTCAAACTTAGACTTTTAAACAAAGGTGCGTGCGATCTCATAATTAGTGATCTCGTGTCTCTTATATGTGCTTTGAGATTCAATAATTAATGTACTAATTGATATTGTATGGACTTAAGAAGGCTGCTCTCCCAAGAGCAGCCTTTTTTATTGACCGCTATATAAAAGAGGAGTAAAAAACGTATAGTTGATTGTTTGCTTGAAGAACATAATTGTATGATTGTGCTATGTTGTTGAAATTTGGGGTTATTTGTTCTTTTTACCTTGTTGTAGCTGGATTGTCTATAAATATTCTATTAAATAAGATTGCGCTATTTTATCTGTACAATTTGTTTGATTGAAGTTTCATTTATTAACCTTCGTGATAAAAAAATACGGCTATTTGCAAGCTGAAAGTATTTAAATGAACCTAGAGGTAATTTGATAGCTTTTTTATTCAAGGAGAACAGTGAGGTTTTTGTCAATTTGTTATCTTTTAGCAAGATAAACTCGTTATTTTGAACAGCCCAATTGCGAGAAAAGGTAATGTCTTCGTTGATGCCGGTTTCTATTAAATCAAATGTGCTAGGGAGGAACTCAAACAACTTTCTTTGTGAGGATTTCATCACGTAGAGTTTTAGAGTACTGCAATCTTGTTTGATATTCGTTATGTCACTTAAAAGCTTTTCTTTGGCTAAGCTGTTAGAGTTTAATCGATATAGATTTTGGTTATCGTTTTCTTTAAAAACAACAAAAATAGAATTACCGTCACATGACCAGATTGGGCTTTGAGCTCTTAAGTCTGGATAGTGAGCGGTTATTTGCTGTGAATCAATATCAATAATATGTAGTTTTTTATTTTTCAAAAAAAGTATTTTTTCATCCGATGGGGAGATCTGTTTATCAGAAACGACAGTCGGGAAATCAAAATGTGTTAATTGCTTTAACTTTTCAGCTTCCTTTATCCAAATTTGTTGGATTCCAGAGCGCATTGATGTAAATGCAGTGGCAGATAAGTCACTATTAGGGGTAGGATCATAATCAGAAAAGCTCGATGAAATATCAACAGTATAGTTGTTATCACCTGAAGGTAATGCATAATCAAACGAAATCACTTCACTCAAGAAAAAATCACCATCGACTATATAATTGTTCTCATTGCTAACATAAGGCGCTAGTGTTTTATGTTGAAATTGAGTTTTTTTATCTATTTGTTTGGTAAAAATGTTAAGTCTATTTGATTGATTTTTTTCATTCATAAACCAGATATAACGGCTGTCTCTTTGCCAGCTTAATCTTAATAGTATTTGATAAAAATCAATTAAAATATCGACATCTTTGGTGTGAAGGTTTAGTAATACCAGTTGGTTCTTAATCGAACTGGTTCGCCTTAAAAAAGCTAGCCACTGATTGTCAGGGGAAAGGGCGAGACTGTAACCATCGAAACCAATGTTACCGGGTATTGATAAAGGCTCTTCATTACCATTGATGAGATTGTATCGCGTGATAATAAATTGCGTTTTATTTATTACTTTTGAAAAATAAAGCCATTCGTTTTGGTTATCAACGGCTATTGGGCTCATGCTACTTACGTCACCGCAGTTGGTTATTTCTTGATACGTTACAGCATCAAACCCTAAAGAAATATCAGCTTGCCAAAGACTGCAATAATCATCTGTGCCCTTGGTGAAATATAGCGTATTGCCATCGGGTGACCAAATTGGAGAGAAGTGATCTACTGGGAAATTAGTTAACCGGACGGATGCATTACTTTTTATATCTTTAAAATGAATTTGCCAAAAATTTTGGGCATTTTTACGATGAGTGTAAGCCAAGTAATTACCATCTGGCGAGAGTGCTGGCGACCACTCTTGACCCTTTTCATGAGTAACGGGTACCAAATTAAAGGATGTTAAGGTGGAGTTATCTTGTTTAATGGCTGAATTAAGATAAAGGATAATAAAAACTAACAAAAAACCTACACCAAGAAAGAGGTAACGTTTTTGTAAAGGTGATTGTATTGCTGTGTGGACAATCTCTTGGCTAGATGAAAAATCAGATGCAGTAACTGGAAGTTCTTTGGAATGAATTGGTTTAACGGATGCAATAAACTCATACCCTAATTGTGGCACCGTTTTTAAAAATGTCGGTTGCTTAGGATTATCTCTAAGGAGTTTTCTCAATACAAATATTTGGTTTGTGATCGTTGTGCTTGAAACATAATCCTGCTGCCAAACATTATCGATTAAATTTTCACGGGTCACTAATGTGTTTTTGTGAAGAATAAGATAAGAAAGGAGTTTGAGAGATTTATTCCCTAATTGAACTTCCTCATCATCAATAATTAGACGACCTTTAAACTCATCAAAAACAATATCATTAATTTGGTATTTCATTTCGCCACAACTATTAATTCAAGAAAAGCTACTTATAACTATTTAAACATTTTATCAAAGATATCAACATTATATTCAAATGAGGCCCTTTATATTCAAGAGTTAACTTGCTGTTATTTGGCATAAAAATAAAAAATGATATTTATCTGATATCATTCTAATGATTTCTGATGTTTAACTGATACTTTTAACGATTGCATAGGTGATACTTATTTGGTGTTTTTATCTTATGGCCTATACATGGTCATTAAAGGAATAAATATGAAAACAATTATGTTTTTTTTGCCTCAATAATATCAAGTTTTGCCAGAGTGTTACGTATACGACAGTAGTTGAAGGATGATGAGGAATCATCTTAGTGAATAGTTAATTGGCATAAAGGATCAGAATAGATTAAAAAAAATAGAAACTATTCAATAAATTATTTTTATTAACCTTTGGCTATACCGCGAGTTGCTATAAAATCGGAGGTAAAGCCTGTTTTGGTCGGGTAGACTTTTGAGGGTATAACCAAAACAGAAAATTGGCTGTTAATAAGCCGTTATGTTTTAAATCAAAATCTAGTAGGGATCACTTTTGAAAATTATAACAAAATCACTTCTATTACCTTTAACTATTGCTTTATCTTCTCAAGCAATAGCAAACAACACTTTTACTTTTGGCTTAGGTGCAGGCAGCCTTTATAGTGGTATTGGTGTTAATATAGGGGTTCAATCTAAAACAGAATTCAAATATATTTCTGCTGGTTGTGTTAGTTACTCTTCTATTTACGGAGAAACTTGTGGTGTGGGTGCAGGCTGGATAAAAACTGATATATTTGACTTTCAAACTCCGAAGCATGGCGCAAGTTTATATATTGGCATCGTCGGTAGTGAATACGATAACTTTGACCGTGATGCTATTTACGGAGTTGGTCTAGGCTACCATTACTTTTTTAAGGGTATAGACCAATCAGGTGTTAATCTAGGTTTTACTATCGTCGCAGGGAATGAAAACGATGATATAGGCATGGGTGGTATGTTACAGATTGGTTATCAATTTTAAAAACCAATTGACTTTAATTATCACACCAACTGCATAGACATGTAATTAATAGATTTATTTAAATGGGCATTATGAAAATTTTATACTTGGTTTGTCTTTTCATGCTGCACCCTTAGAACAGGTAACCCTACATTAGATGCTATTTTTTCAGGTACGCCTGCGGTTATAAAAAGTGATGGTGTATCATCTAAATGTGAACAAGGTCACACCCAAGATAGGGTTAATTTCCGTAAAAGAAAATAATCACAATTAGATGAACATAATAAATCAATAAAAAAACACAGTAAAAAATAATATTGTTTTTTACTAAACAATTGTGCAAATAACCACTTCGCTTAATTGTGATCTTATCCAATCAACTTCTAAACCAAACCAAAAATGGGCTGGTGACATCATCTATTTAATGACAAGTGCAGTCTGGCTCTAACTCGCTGTTATTTTACGTAAAATTAAAAAATGATATTTATCTGACATCATTCTAATGATTTCTGATGTTTAACTGATACTTTTTTCGAGTGCATAGGTGATACTTGCTTTGGTGTTTTTATCTTATGACCTATACATGGTCACTAATTTAAGGAATAAATATGAAAATATATTTTTTAATTTTTTTTATTATAACAATCTTAACAAGTTGCTCAACCGATGATAATTCTTATGAGATTTATGTAGATTCTCACCCAGTGTATTGTCAAGGAGTTGGTGAATTTTATTGCTTAATAACATCTACTGATAACGATAAATTTACTTATTTTTATGGAAGTATAGAAGGTTTTAACTTTCAATGGGGGTACAAATACCACCTAAAAGTTAGAGACAAAAAGTCATCTTCTGCGGATGCAGATGCGAGTACGATGCAAACATCACTAGTGGAAGAACTATCTAAATCTTCTGGAAATTATGATGATATATTTCAACTTAGATTGTTTCCAAGCGGGGTTAATTTCAATGATCTTCCTAATGATATTGAAAACCAAGAAGAATGGAAAAATTCTACATTTGATATAAATGGACAAAACATTCAATGCACGGAAACTCCATCACAATGTCAGAATATTTATCAAGATTTACAGAATAAATTTCATATAAAAGTTGAATTTATAAATAATAAAACTAATGGAGTGAATACATTAATTTTGAATAATTATTTGTGTTCTGCAAGCAAAAACGATTTTGATTTGGCTTGCAATGGATAAGTTTGAGAATGCCTAATGTCCGCAACCTCTAAGCACTATAAGAGGAGAGACTTACCATAAAGATTGTTTCAAATTATTGTTATCAAATAGCGCACATTTCGATAAGTGTCACTTTTGCAACCAGATAGAGGGTGAACTGTAACAGGACTAATTCGAGCGATGATGAGAATCATCTTAGTTAATATTTAATAAGGAAATAAAATGAAAATATTTAGAACCTTCGTGCTTATTTGTTTTTTTGTGACAAATAGTGCTGGAGCCACAACGGTTATCTATCAAAATATGAGTGACCTGCAAAATACTAGTGATATTATCGTTACTGGTACCATTAGCAAAATAAAATCTAAATACCACAAAAAGAAGGATATATTTACAACCATTACTTTAGTTGATGCGAGTGAAATTACAGAAGATGGTCTTATGTCTATCAATCATAAAGTACGAGTTAGACACATGGGAGGGGTAATAGAGGAATTTGATGATAAGGGGAAAATGGTTAAATCGACTGGTAGCATCATTGCAGGGACGCCAAGATTCGAAGAAGGTCAGCAAGTTATATTCTATTTAACAGAAAATGGCATTAGACCCCTACCTTTTTCTGGTTTTACTCAAGGTATATTCACTATTAACGAAGTTAATGAAATTCAAGATTCTGATGGTAAAGCTATTATCGGGTTGAACGGTTATGATCTAATTAAGCGCAGGGATAAAAGCATTTATATAGCTGAATGGAATGTTAAAGAAAAAGAGGCTCTGAACTATAATAACTTTAAGAACGTTAAAAAAGATGAATTTTTTTCAATTATTAAAGAAATGAAAATCAATAAAAAGATAAGAAATAAGACCAAATCATATTTGCAAGATCTCCCTTCAGAAGTACAAATTCCGGAATTAACGGCCGTAGCTGTGAAAGCTCCTCCTATGTCAGCAAAGCAATTTGCTAATTCAGAAGAAAACCACTAATTTATAGGGAAATAATGCAATGAAAAATATAACTAAATTTACTTTCTCAGTTTGTTTACTAATATCAAGTTTTGCAAATGCAGCGAATTTTAATTCGTGTGGTGGTGCTCTTCATTGGGGTGGTGATAATGTAACACTATATTTTAGCCCAATAAGCTATCCTGATGGTGGTTTTTGGAAGAATCGCTCAGAATCAATAATGAATATATGGAACAACATAGAAGGGAGTAATTTTAAATTTAACTCTGCAATTGATAGCGGAGGAGTAGGTTATGATAACGGCAAATCTGAAGTGTGGTTTGGAGATACTGGTGGTCTCTTAGGTAAGACTGTTTGGGAATGGTCAAACTATTGCTTCTTAGGAAATGATCAACATTATGATGAAGTAGATGTAGTCATGAATCCAGATCCAATGCCACTAGATTCAAATAAACATTGGAGCTTTACTCCTGTTTCAAACGCCATAATTACAGAATATAATTATGACGTCGTATTTTTGCACGAATTAGGCCATGCTTTAGGTTTGAAGCATTCTAATGATAAAATCGCTACAATGAATTCAAAGTACCCTAACAGTGGTTCTGTTGGTCACTCTAATACTGTTACACCACATTCGGATGATAGGCATGGTTTAAGATACTTATATCCAGGTAACACAACGGCAAGAGACTTTGCTGTTATTAGGTTTAAAAATTCTGGTAGCTCAACTAATAATAATGAAGTTCTTTATAACGGAAGTAATACACGAACATTGCTCAAAGGAAATACCTATCAGATAGAGTATACAGTTGAAAATTTAGGGACTAGCACTGAGACACCACAGGTAAATTTCTATATATCCACCAACACCCACATATCAACATCTGATACATATATTGGAGGGGTTACTTTTAAACAATTTCCAGAAGGAGCGTCATATCACGGCAAAGCTAATATAACGATACCAACAAACTTAGCAAATGGATCTTCTTATTCTATTGGTTATAAAGTAGATCCATACAATGGTATTCAAGAATCTGATGAAAGTAATAATTTTGTTTCGTTGGTAGGGGTATTTAAAGTATTTCAATAATAACCCTCAGAGACCCAGCATGTTTTGTGTGCGCGGATCCCGACACTCTATGTTGGGACCTTATTTAGCTTCCTACTAAGGAAAGTATATATGTTTAAAAAAGCACTTGTTTTATTATTACTTTTTACAGTTATATCATGTAATGACACTTCTGGAGGGTATGAGGTTGATTGCCCTTATTCATTCGCTGTAAAAGAAGGTGAAACGGCAACTTATGTCATTACAAAGACAAAACTATTTAACGGTACCTATTCATTATCTAAAATTTCAAATAATGAAATCAATGTCCTCTTTTTTAAGCCTGACGGAGCTTCTAAAAATTATGCCTTTACTAAAGGTGATTGTTCATATTTTAGTTCTGGTGGAGAATCCAATTTTATGGCGCTATCTTTAGCCAACCAACTTGGTTTTTTTTATATCGGTGCTGCAGATTATTTAAACGCAATTGATCAAGAAGGTAACGTGTTAAAAGAATTGTCGTCTATTAATGTTAAGACATTATCATGTGATTCAAGTGTCAATATTGAACCTTGGAGTGTTGATAAAGAAATTTGTACTGGTGATTTTGAACTACAAGAACTCACATTTAATTATACACAAGAATTTGCTGCGACTGAATCTGCAGCAATGCCTCCTGGCAGGGGAATTCAGTTGTTTAAAATGGAAGTGAATGATGAAAGTGTTTTAGAAATAGAGTTAACTGAATGGAATTTTTTATAGAAAAAAACTTAATGTTGTTCAGCTTTAGCTCTGGTGTACAAGGCGATCTTAGAATGTATCAAAGGTACGTTCAACAAGCAGTTTACCTTATGGTGAAATAGCAAAGATAATCTTGACTCCTAACTCCCCACAGGGACGTTGGAATTTGCGAGAAATTGCAGCGTTTTGGACCAACGAAGATTCCAACTCTATCCACATATAGCCTTTTTACTTTGATCAGTTCATTCATTATTTAAGGGTGAATATCATCTGATTATGGACTTGAAATGCAGATATCGATTATTTACCAAAATATAGAGTGTTGGCATAATGATAAAAAGAATAGCTCGAAACGTTGAGACAACATAGATCAAATCGTTGATGTAATGTACAATTCTTCCTTATAATTATTGATAAACTCTTAACTTCTTGTTTTGGTTGGTGTTTCATGAAATATGTGGTTTTATGAATTATGAGATCCTACAAAAGCCCAGGTGAAAGTTAATTATTTCTTAAATTGATATAATATACTCGGTCACCAAAATAGAGTGTTTCTACTTTAAAATCAGCACGTTATTGTTTCGTGTAAATTTATAACTAATAGTGAATCTGAAAACCCATGACTAGTTTCAATTGTAAAACGTTTCAAGGCCTTATCTTGCAGTTGCAAGATTACTGGTCACGCCAAGGTTGCGTTATAGTTCAACCGTTAGACTTAGAAGTTGGCGCTGGAACATTCCACCCAATGACCTTTTTACGCTCAATTGGGCCTGAGCCTATTAGTAGTGCTTATGTGCAACCATGTCGACGTCCAACAGATGGTCGATATGGTGAAAACCCAAATCGTTTGCAGCATTATTATCAATTTCAAGTAATGCTAAAGCCTTCTCCAAAGAATATTCAAGAGCTGTACCTTAATTCATTAAAAGAGCTTGGTATTGATCCATTAGTACATGATATTCGCTTTGTAGAAGATAACTGGGAATCACCAACGCTAGGTGCATGGGGCTTAGGTTGGGAAATATGGCTTAATGGCATGGAAATAACTCAGTTTACGTATTTCCAACAAGTTGGCGGTTTAGAGTGTGCTCCTGTTACGGGTGAGATTACTTACGGCTTAGAACGTCTTGCCATGTATATTCAAAATGTTGATAGCATTTATGACCTAGTGTGGGCCGATGGTCCAATGGGCACAGTATATTACGGCGATGTTTTTCATCAAAACGAAGTAGAGCAGTCTACATACAACTTTGAACACGCTGATGTTGATGCATTATTCAAGCAGTTTGATCAATGTGAAAAAGACAGCCAAAAATTGATCGAAGCTAACTTACCATTGCCAGCATATGAGCAAGTAATGAAGGCATCACATGCTTTTAATTTACTTGATGCGCGTCATGCTATTTCAGTGACAGAACGACAACGTTATATTTTACGAGTGCGCACTTTATCGAAAGCCTGTGCAGAAGCCTATTACGCAAAACGTGAAGAATTAGGTTTCCCTCTATGTAAGAGCAAGGATCAAAAGCTTAATGAATCATCATCAAAAGGAGAAAAATAATGACGACTGAAACTCTCCTTATCGAATTAGGTACAGAAGAATTACCACCAAAATCATTAAAAACATTAGCGACAGCTTTCTATGATGGCATTAGAAACCAACTTGATGCTAGTGATTTAGCTTATTCAGACATTAAATGGTTTGCAACACCGCGTCGATTAGCGGTACAAGTATTTGACTTAGTAGCTAAACAGCAAGATAAAGTGGTTGAAAAAAGAGGCCCAGCTGTAAATGTTGCTTTTGATGAACAGGGTCAACCAAGTAAAGCAGCCATGGGCTGGGCTCGTTCTAATGGGATTACTGTTGAGCAAGCTGAACGTTTAACAACACCAAAAGGTGAGTGGTTACTACACAAAGCAACGGTGGCGGGTAAAAGTATTAGTGAATTAGTACCAGATATGGTTACTACAGCATTAAATAAACTACCTATTGCTAAGCCTATGCGTTGGGGCGCTGAGCGAATTCAGTTTATTCGTCCAGTTCACACGTTAACATTGATGTACGGTGAAAAAGTTATTCAGGGTTCGGCTCTTGGTGTTGATTCAAGTAACCTAGTACAAGGTCATCGATTCCATCATCAAGGTTTAGTTGCTCTTAGCCATGCAAATGATTACCAAACAGCATTAGCGAAAGCTTTTGTAGAAGTAGACTATCAAGCTCGCCAAGATAAAATTGTTACTCAAATAAAGCAAGTTTCTGATGAGATTTCAGCGGTAGCGTTAATAGATGAAGATTTACTTGAAGAAGTGACGTCGTTAGTTGAGTGGCCGGTAACATTAGTGGGCACGTTCGATGAAGACTTTCTTAACGTGCCAGCAGAGCCGTTAATATATTCAATGAAAGACCATCAGAAATATTTCCCTGTAGCTAATAAAGCAGGAGAATTAGTGAACAAATTTATTTTTGTCACTAATATTGAGTCTAAAGATCCCAACCAAGTGATTTTCGGTAATGAAAAAGTTATCCGTCCACGATTAGCGGATGCTGAATTTTTCTTTAAAACAGATCAAAAGAAAACCCTTGAATCAAGGTTATCGACACTCGAGTCAGTATTGTTTCAAAAACAGCTTGGATCATTAAAAGAAAAATCTGAGCGTATTGCTGATTTAAGTAAGATTATTGCAGAGCAATTAGGTGAGAATAGTGATGATGCTTACCGTGCTGGCTTATTAAGTAAAACCGATTTAATGTCTGATATGGTTTTAGAGTTCCCACAGGTGCAAGGCACCATGGGTAAATACTATGCCATCAATGATGGTGAAAGTGTTGCAATAGCACAAGCGTTAGAAGATCAGTATCGTCCACGTTTTGCTGGAGATAGTTTACCTGAAGCGAATATTGGTTGTGCGGTAGCCATTAGTGATAAAATTGATACCTTAGTTGGAATCTTTGGTATTAATCAACCACCCAAGGGCGATAAAGACCCTTTTGCGCTACGAAGAGCAGCAATAGGGGTAATACGTATTATTATTGAAAAGCAGCTTGATTTGGACCTTAATACCCTTATTCAGGAAAGCATCAATTTGTTTGGCGGAGTCGCTGGTGACAAGTTAGTTAATGAGAATACAGCTGAAAACGTATTTGATTTTATCATGGGACGTTTCCGCGCTTTCTATCAAGAGCAGGGCATTGCTGTTGCGGTTATTCAAGCAGTTCTTGCGAAAAAACCAAGTGCACCTTTAGACTTTGATAAACGAATTAAAGCAGTAAGCTACTTTGGTGAACTAGCAGAAGCTGAAACACTAGCAGCTGCCAATAAACGTGTAGGTAACATTCTTGCCAAATTTGATGGTCAACTTTATGATGCTTTTAAAACGGAATTAGCCACAGAAGAAGCTGAAAAAGATTTAGCAACCATATTTAATGCGGTGAGTATAAAAATTGCGCCACTAATGTCAGATAAAAACTATCAAGCGGCATTAACGGAGTTAGCACAGTTGAAAACACCTATTGATACATTCTTCGATAACGTAATGGTTATGAGTGATGATGAAGCAGTAAAAATAAACCGTTTAACCTTACTTAATGAAATACGTAATAGTTTCTTTGCTATTGCAGATATTTCTTTATTGTAAGTCGTTCTACTTAACCTTGCGTTAACGGCAAGGCTTTTCTTACTACAAGAAAAGGATTATTTGTAGTGATTTATAAAGTCGAGTTCCTTTGGTACTCGACTTTTTTAATGGAAGGCTTAGATTAAATAGAATAGATATCTTTTAAGAACCTATTTTCTCTTGGTATATAATAATTATCGTAATCAAAAGAAAAAGCAATGGTAGTCGCTTTACCTTTTAATTCGTGTCTAGGCACAAAACCATATACTCTCGAGTCGGCGCTGTTACGACGGTTATCTCCGAGAACAAGGTAGTGATCAGCAGGCACTGTTATAGGGGAAAAATTGCTGAGTTGATTACTCTTATTTTTATCAATACGAATGACATGTGAGATAGAGTCTACCTGTTCCGTAGCAAACAGTTGTTGAGCATTTTGCGTGGTAATTTGATAGCTAAGCGCATTACCATTGATATAAAGCGTTTCATTTCGCATTTCAACACTATCGCCAGGTAATCCAATCAAGCGCTTTATTAAGCGGTTCTCGGCAGCTTTTGATTCAAACACAACTATTTCACCTCGCTTTGGCTCACCTCTCTTAAGTAAAGTGACTTGGCTGAAAGGAAATTTTAAATCGTAAGCCATTTTGTTAACAATGATTCTATCGCCTTCTTTAATAGTCGGCTGCATTGAACCTGTAGGCACAGTGTACCAATCAGCAACAGCACTTCTAAAAACAGACATTAATAGAATAAAAAGAATAAATAGTTTGTTATTTTTCCATATGTTTTTTAAATAAATCATGAAACCTTGATCCCTTGAGTTAAAATACTTAAGTATAGAGTTTTTGTTTACCCGAAAGTTCCTGGAATACATATCTACTTACAACTAAGTAATCAGGAAGTTTTTGATATAAATTTTTTTAAAACTAGTCGCTTTGTGCTAGATCAATTATTGCTAGAAAGATAGGCGTAAAGTGTTAATGAGAACAGCAATAAAATATAGATAAAACATGGCATACAGGAGAAACCTATGACCTTAGAAAAACATGATCTTCACCACGAATTTCCAGAATTTTACGAAGAAATTCACTACTTAAAAATGAATGATAATCGCTTTGCTCGTTTGTTTACTGATTACCATGAAATAAACCAAGAAGTTCAACGGATAGAGCAGGGGGTAGAAAATACCAGTGATGAATATTTAGATCAGAAAAAGAAGCAGCGACTGAACTTAAAAGATGAACTCTTTGTTATGATAAAAAAAGCAGAATTACCAGCATAGTTATTGCGTTTGAGTGACTATTTAAGAAATTAATTTAGCATTTTTTAATCACATATAAATAAGGCTTTTCATCTACTTGCTTAGCAATAAGCTCATGCTCCATAAACCGGCAAAAGCTTGGAATATCACGAGTAGTAGATGGATCGTCACATTTTATTAACAATGTTTCACCTGTCGAAATTTTTCTTATATGCAACCTAACCATCATCACAGGCTCTGGGCAACGCAAGCCCATGGCATCAAGAGTGTGATCCGTAAGTTGATAAATTGTACTTGGCATAAGTTTTACAAAATTTAATAGCACTGAAGGTATGATTACTATTCTACTTCATTTTTATTTAGGCTGTCTTGCTTTATACTTATGACCAACACGTGTAAGAACAAAATATGTTCTGGGGAAATGGAAATTAATGCTGATTAGTTTTGTAAAAAAGATATTGTTAACGCTAATTATCATTAGTTATAGTTCAAATCTGTTAGCTAGCAAACCATTAACATTAACAGTAGATAAAACTCAGCAACAAAACTTCATCAAAGCAGAAAAAATAGTATATAAAAGTAAGTCTGTTCAATATCAAACACTTTATAATCAACTTCATTATTATCCCTTACAGCCTTATTTAGATCAAAAACGTTTAATGCATAAAATGCGTTTGTCAGACGCGACTGAAATAGCAAGTTTTTTAGAAAAATACCAAGGAACACCACTTGACTGGCCGTTACGGAAAAAGTGGTTAAATTATCTAGCTAGAAAAAAACAAGGATTGCTATTTTTACAATCATATAAGTCAACATCAAATGCGAAGCTAAATTGTCACCAGTTAAATTTTAGTTTGCAGTCTGGCCTACCAAAAAGTGTCGTTTTGCCACAGGTTACTAAATTATGGGTTGTTGGTAAGTCTCAAGATAAAGCGTGCGATTCCTTATTTGAGCATTGGCAAAAAGCGGGATATCGCACGAATGATCTCGTCTGGCAGCGCATTAGTTTAGCTGCGGATGGTGGCAAACATACATTAATTCCTTATTTGACCAAGCTGTTACCTCCAGAGCAGCAATATTTGGGAAGCTTGTGGCATAAAGTTCGACGTGATCCTTCCGTGGTGAGTAAGCTAAAATATTTTCCTAATAATTCGATTAAAGAAACAGAGATATTAACCTATGGCTTGAAGCGGTTTATATGGCATTATCCTGATACTGCAATTCGCAGCTATAAAAAAGCTAAGCTGAAATATTCTTTTACCAAAGAGCAACAGCAACAGATTACTGAAAAATTTGCCTTAGCCTTATCAGCAAAAAATCATCATTCAGCGCAATTGTGGCTCGATAAGCTTGATTTCAATATGCTAAGTAAGAATATGTTGCAATGGCGCTTATCTCAGGCGTTAAGACAGGAAGATTGGCAACGTTTGATTGTGGAATTAACGCTATTGCCTAAAGAACATAAAGATGACTTAAAGTGGAAGTATTGGTACGCACGAGCGTTAATTGCAACAAATGTTGAAAAGCGTGGTGAACTTATATTACAGCAACTAGCCAATGAACGACATTATTATGGATTTTTAGCAGCAAGTTACTTAAGAAAACCAGTAAATTTACAGCATAAGCCGCTTAACTTTACTTTGGAAGAAAAGCGCAAAATTGTAAATTATCCTGCCGCTAAAAGGGCTTTTGAATTTCATTCAATAGGGCGTTACCAAAAAGCACGTTCAGAATGGAATTACTTACTTACTCAGTTAAATAACCGTGGAAAATTGATTGCAGCAAAAGTAGCAAATGAAAACCAATGGTTTGACAGAACTATTTTCACGTTAGCTAATGTTGGTTATTTAGATGATATCGATTTACGTTTTCCTAAAGCCTTTGATAAAGAAATAAACAAATATGCTAATGCACAAAAAATTGCACCTTCATGGGCGTTTGCCATCACGAGAAGAGAAAGTTCATTTATGCAAGATGCTCATTCACCCGTAGGTGCTAAAGGGTTAATGCAATTGATGCCCAATACGGCGAAAAACCTCAAGAAAGGTAAAATTAACAATCACTATTTATTGAATGCAAAGAATAACATTCAGTTAGGCACTAAATATTTAAAGATACTCCTAGATAAAAATAAGGGTAATCAAGTGCTTGCTACTGCAGCTTATAATGCTGGCCCTTATAGAGTGAGAACATGGGTTAACAACATTAAATCCGTACCTGCTGATATTTGGATTGAAACAATCCCCTATAAAGAAACCCGAAACTATGTCAAAAGTGTTTTAGCCTATCAAGAAATATATCAGCATAAGCCGGGGCAGGTTAGTGAGCTTTTTGACGAAGTAATTAATATGAGCATAGGTGATTAATTCTCAATAATGGCAAACTCATTGTACAAAAAACTGCACAACCACAAAGAAGCGTCATAAGGGGGTTCTAGTTTGATAATAAAAGGGTATGCTATTATATCGAAAAAATTATGGAAGGGTGTTTATGAGTATATTAACCAACCAGTTAAAAGATGAATATTCAGCACATATCGATTGTTTACAACAACGAACAAAGCAAGCGTTGTCCCGTGAAAAAATTGAAGGTGTTGTGATTCATTCAGGCCAAGAAATAAAAGCTTTTCTTGATGACAATACTTACCCGTTTAGAGTGAATCCTCATTTTAAACATTGGTTACCCTTAATTGATGTACCTAACTGTTGGCTAATCGTTAATGGTGAAGACAAGCCAACACTAATTTATTATCAACCTGTTGATTTTTGGCATAAAGTGTTGCCATTGACGGAAAGTTACTGGAGTGATTTTTTTAATATTAAAGTACTTACCCAGGCAAGTGACGTTGATAAATTACTCCCTTATGATAAAAAAGACTTTGCTTATATTGGCAGCCATATTGAAGTGGCAAAAGCGCTAGGTTTTGAAGAAATTAACCCTGAGCCATTACTTAACTACTTTCATTACCATCGTGCTTATAAAACCGCTTATGAACAAGTTTGTTTGCGCCAGTCAAACACGTTGGCTGTTAAAGCACATAAAGCCGCAGAAGTAGCGTTTTTAAATGGTGATACAGAATATAACATTCAAAATGCTTACCTAAGAGCAATAGGCTATACGACAGATGAAACCCCTTATGGGAATATTGTTGCCTTAAATAAAAATTGCTCTGTTTTGCACTACATGGTTTTAGATAAAGAGAAACCAAAAACACATAAATCATTTTTAATCGATGCTGGTGCAAACTTTAATGGTTATGCAGCAGATATCACACGTACATACTCTTTCAAGCAGGATAAATTCTCTGACTTGATTACGCGCATGAATCAATTGATGTTAAATGCCGTTAATGGTTTGAAACCGGGGGTCAGTTATGTCGATTTACATATAGCCACTTATAAAGAAATTGCGCAGGTCTTAGCTGAATTTGATTTTATTAATGTTAGCGCGGATACCGCTGTTGATTCAGGGATTGTTAGCACATTCTTTCCTCATGGATTGGGACATCATTTAGGCTTGCAAGTACATGATATGGGAGGCTTTATGGCAGATGAACGTGGTACCCATATTAATGCACCAGACAATCATCCCTTTTTACGTACTTCAAGAATAATTGAAGCCGGACAGGTTTTTACTATAGAGCCGGGGTTATACTTTATTGACTCTTTACTGCAAGAATTAAAAGAATCAGCAAAAAGTGACCAAGTTAATTGGTCAAAAGTTGATGAAATGCGTGGTTTTGGTGGTATTCGTATTGAAGATAATATAATTGTTCATCAGTCACATAATGAAAATATGACCCGTGATTTGGGCCTAAATTAGCACAATATAATTACTCTCAATAATAAAGAGCCAATGACAAAATCTTATCAAATAGCGGTTAACAAGGTTGAACATGAAACAATTGTTAATCGCAGCCGTTTTATCTGCTATTTATCTCCATGCACTAGTATTGAGGAGGCTAAGGCGCAAGTTAAACAACGTCAACAAGAGCATCCTCAAGCGAGTCATCACTGCTATGCTTTTTTAACAAAAGCTGCAGATAATAGCCTAGGTTATGGTTATTCTGATGATGGAGAGCCAAGTGGAACAGCAGGAAAACCTATGTTAGCTGTTATACAAGGTGGTGGTATTGGGCAAGTTTGTGCCGTAGTGGTACGATATTTTGGCGGTACAAAGCTAGGTACTGGTGGTTTGCAGAGAGCTTATGGTGATAGTGTTCGCCAAGCATTAGTGTTTTTACAATCGAAAACTAAAATAGCTATGGCGGCGAAAACCTTAGCGTGTCAATATAGTCAAGTTGATGATGTTTTACATATAATTAGCCAAGTAGAAGGGCAAGTTATTGAGCAAGAGTATTTACAACAAGTACGGTTTAGGCTTTTGTTACCACTGGCTAAATTAGATTTTGTTGAAGATAAGTTGCAAACATTATCGGCAGGAGAGTTAACTTTAAAACCTTCCAACAATACATAAATCAATAAAATAACAAAGCAAAAAACAAAACGTGCAATATAAAAATATTATTCGAATTTTAGGTTTGTTAGTCGCACTTCTCAGTGTCACTATGCTACCGCCAGCTATGATTTCTATGATCTATCGCGATGGTGGCGGTGTACCTTTTTTAATGGCATTTTTATGGTGTTTGTTTACTGGTCTTGTAGCTTGGTATCCCTACCGGTATGAAAAAACAGATTTAAGAGCCCGAGAAGGTTTTTTAATTGTAGTACTCTTTTGGCTGGTATTGGCTAGTTTCTCTGCTATCCCTTTTATTTTACTAGAGCAACCATCGTTGTCTGTGACTGATGCCTTTTTTGAATCATTTTCAGGTTTAACTACCACCGGCGCGACAATTTTAAATCACATTGAAGGTTTGCCTCATGCTGTGTTGTGGTATCGACAACAACTACAATGGTTAGGTGGAATGGGAATTATCGTTTTAGCTGTTGCTGTTTTACCTATGTTAGGTATAGGCGGTATGCAGTTATATCGAGCGGAAACGCCTGGTCCTGTTAAAGACTCAAAGATGACGCCGAGAATAGCCGATACAGCAAAGCATTTATGGTATATCTATTTATCATTAACCGTTGCCTGTGCAACGGCTTACTGGTTGGCAGGTATGTCAGGGTTTGATGCCATATGTCATTCTTTTTCAACCATCGCTATTGGTGGTTTTTCTACTCATGATGCCAGTATGGGTTATTTTAATAGTCCAACAATTAACCTGATTTGTGTTTTTTTCTTGGTTATTGCAGGCGTTAACTTTGCCTTACATTATGCGGTGGTACAAAGTAAATCTCTTAAAAACTATTTTTATGATCCAGAGTTTAAAGTTTTTATTGCCATTCAGGTGGTGTTAACGCTTATATGTTTTACTGTATTGATAACATCAGGCACATACCAAGATGCTGATAAAGCATTTGATCAGGCATTATTTCAATCAGTTTCAATAAGTACCACTGCTGGATTTTCTACTACTTCATTTGCTGACTGGCCAACGTTACTACCTATCTTACTTATATTTTCTAGTTTCATTGGTGGCTGTGCAGGTAGCACTGGTGGTGGTATGAAAGTAGTGAGGGTCTTATTGTTGTACTTACAAGGCTTACGTGAACTAAATAAATTGGTGCACCCTAAAGCTGTATTTAGCATAAAAATGGGTAAGAAAGTGTTACCTGATCGAGTTGTTGAAGCCGTTTGGGGATTCTTTTCTGCTTATGCCGCGGTGTTTGTTATTTGTATGTTGTTGCTCTTAGCTACAGGTATGGATGATATAACAGCTTTTACAGCGGTTGCTGCGGCCATTAATAACCTTGGCCCTGGCTTAGGAGAAGTTGCAGCTAACTTCTCTGCTATTGGAGACATGGGTAAGTGGGTGTTAATTATGGCAATGTTGTTTGGCCGTTTAGAGATATTCACCTTGTTAGTATTATTTACTCCAGGATTTTGGCGTACATAATTATGATACCCAGTCTATTAAGTTATTTCCTACTCAGCTAGAATTAAAGGGCTTCCTTCGACAAGTTCAGAACCGACGAAGGCAAGGTATTGTTTGATGAGAATGGTTTTTCCCTTATCAAAATTATTATTATTTATCTCTATAATGAACCGCTTTATTTCTGCCTTCTTTCTTGGCTAAGTACAAAGCCTTGTCGGCATTGTCAAAATAAAGCATTGTGCTCTGTTGATTCTGCTCATCAGCAGTAACTTTAAAGCTGTAAATGCCTATGCTTATGGTGATAACGGATGAAACAAGTGATTTCTCATGGTGTATTTTCAGGTTTACAATACTTTGCAATAAATTCTGAGCGACAGAGTATGCTTCATCTTGATTCGTATTTTTTAAAATAACAACAAACTCCTCACCGCCATAGCGAGCAACAAGATCTGTTTCTTGATGTAACTTTCTTTGCAAGCTGGTGGCGATTAGTCGCAAAGCATTATCACCTTTGGCATGACCATAAAAATCGTTATATTTCTTAAAATAATCAACATCGCAAACCAATAAAGAAACGGGTAAACCAACTGCTTCAACAGCATATAGTTTCGTCATATACAAATCGAAAGCTCGTCGGTTGGCTATTTGGGTTAAACCGTCGGTTTCACTTATTAGTTGCAGTTTAACATTATGAGATATTAGTTCTTGCTCTTGGGAAGCTATGCTTGCCAGTAATAAATCAATTAGGTTAAACAACGAGCCTAATTCATCAGTTCTTTTGGTGTGAAAACGGCTAGTACGATCATTATGTTGTACTATTTGTTTAATACGTTCACCTGCCTTTAAGACGGGGCGAATAATAATTAAGTGAGCTAATAAGGTGAGTGTTAATAAAATAAGAGAGAAGGATGTTAATGTTATAACGGTTGAATGGTTAAACCAGTTTACATCAAATAAACGTGCTGGTGCCTGGTAAGAAATATCTATTGAACCGGACTCTTGATATAAAGGTAGGGAAATATTAATGATACCTTCAGTTGTTCTTAGTGAGCTTTTAGTTGAGCTGTTATGTGAAACGTTTTCATTAATACGGTTTATAGTGAACTTTATTCCTGCTCTTTTTTGTAAATTCGTTATTACCTTTTCATCAACATAACGCCAATAGATTAATGTTCCATTAGGCTTTCCTTGAGCACTTGAATGGAATATTGATGTAGCAGCAAAGAGGATTAACTCTTTCTCTAAGTAAATATATCCCGAAAGGCTGAGTGGTTTTCCTTTATTTTTATCTACAAGTTCTTGGGTGATAAGTAAGTTGTTTTTCACAAATTTATTTGGTTTGCTGAAGGCAGGAAAAGGTATTATTTTTTGATAATCTTTTGTATAAACTTTCCCCCAAACAATTGCTGAATTTTTATCATATAGATGAACGCCGTTAATGCTTAAGCTTTTATAGGCATCTTTGATAAAATTATTTTTGGTGAAGCCAGGATTCGTCATATCAATATACTGATATGTTTGATCCCAAACCGCATTATCGTAAGTTAAAACACTTAATTCATTGGCCATAGACTGAAAAGCATTTTTGATACGTAATATATCTTTTTCATCAGACTTCGCTTCGATAGCATAATTATAGGGTCTTTGGATGTAAATTAAATCAAATGCCTCAATAAGCACAGCAATAATCACCATTAATGAAAAGGAAATGACGAGTTTTGTTTTTAAAGAGTTCATTACAAACAAAAGAAGATCCAATAAAAGTAAAAGGAACTTTTAATCAGCATAGTATGATTAAAGAAAATATTCCATTTACACAACTAACAGATTTTTAGCTGATTTTGGATAAATATTTACAGGGTAAGTAATTATATTTTATGTTTAAAAGTATATAGCACTGACTTGAAATAATTTTTCAACGTCACAAATATAACGTTTGTTGACTAAGAAAAGAACAACATGATCTTCTTCTCTTATGAGGGTGTTGGAGTGAGCTATTAATACTTCTGAGCCTCGAACAATAGCGCCAATAGTAGTGCCTGGAGGTAATTTAATATTTTTAATTGCTCGGCCAACTACTTTTGATGATTTTTCATCGCCTTTAGCAACAATTTCAATTGCCTCTGCAGCACCGCCACGCAAACTATAGACATTGTCGATAGTGCCTCGTCTAACGTGAGTTAGTAACGCGGAAATTGTTGCTTGTTGTGGTGAAATTGCAATATCAATAGCTCCGCCATGTACTAATTCAATATAGGCATCACGTTGGATAAGTACCATTGTTTTGCGTACACCAAGCTTTTTAGCTAGTAATGAAGACATAATATTGGCTTCATCATCATTGGTAACTGCGATAAAAACATCAAATTGGTCTATGTTTTCTTCTGCTAATAATTCAATATCAGAAGAGTCGCCATTAAAAACTAAGGTTTGGTCTAACTCTGAGGTCAATTGTGCAGCTCGTTCGGGTGATCGCTCTATTAATTTAACTTGATGGTTGCTCTCTAATATGCGCGCTAGCCCAGCCCCAATATTACCACCACCTACAATCATTATACGCTTATAAGCGGGTTCTAACTTTTGCAGCTCATTCATTACCGCTCGGATGTGAATACTAGCGGCAATAAAAAATACTTCATCATCGGCTTCAATTACAGTGGTACCTAATGGACGAATGGGTTTGCCGTTTCGATAAATTGCCGCGACACGGGTATCTACATTAGGAATATGGTCTCTTAACGTTGATAAAGCATGGCCAACCAGTAAACCACCGTAATAGGCTTTTACTGCTACTAAGCTGACTCGACCATGGGCAAATTCTAACACTTGCAATGCACCAGGGTAGTCAATTAGACGTGCTATATCGCGGGTAACTAATTGTTCAGGAGCAATAACATGATCAACAGGAATATGGTGTTTATGAAATAATTGTTTTGAATATTTTAAGACTTGATTTGAACGAATACGGGCAATTTTTTTAGGCGTGTTAAACAAAGAAGAGCAAATTTGGCAGGTGATCATATTAGTAGCATCATCTGAGGTAACAGCAATAACCATGTCAGCATCTTCTGCACCGGCATTTTTCAACACCTCCGGGTGACAACCTTGACCTGTTACAACTTGAAGATCCATTTTATCTTGCAGTTCACGAAGTTTTTCTCCGTCTATATCGACAACCGATATTTCGTTATTCTCGCCAACAAGGTTTTCTGCTAAAGTTCCGCCTACTTGGCCTGCACCGACTATGATTATTTTCATTTGTTGTTTTTGATCTCAAGCTTAGTTTTGTGTAATACCAATTAACTATTATGTTTTTATTTTTAACAGTTTAGCGTAATAAAAACCATCCATATTTTTTCCGTCAGGTAATATTTGCCAGCCTATAGTTCCACTAGTTTCTTTTTCCGCACAATCAATATGAAGTAGTTTTGCATCAGCATTATTTTCAATAAAGTGCTTTATTTGTTCATTATTCTCTTGCGGCAAAATACTACATGTAGCATAAAGTAAAGTACCACCGGGTTTTAGCAAAGACCATGTTTCTTTTAAAATTCGCTGTTGTAGAATAACTAAAGCATCTATATCACTGGCCTTACGTAACCACTTTATGTCGGGATGGCGGCGGATTACACCTGTTCCAGAGCAAGGTGCATCTAGCAAAATGCGATCAAAGTATTGTCCTTGCCACCATGTTTTAGAATTGGCAGCATCTGCAGTAATGATGTGAGCTTTCAAGCCTAAACGCGTAAGGTTTTCTTCTACTCTCACCAAGCGACTAGCTTCGACATCAATAGCTGTCATTGAAGAGATATTAGGCGTTTGCTCTAATATATGACACGTTTTACCGCCGGGTGCAGCACAACAATCAAGTACAACATCATCTTTTTGACAATTTAATAACCGAGCAGCCTGTTGTGCTGCACCATCTTGAATTGATACCCACCCTTGTTCAAAGCCGGGTAATTTAGATACATCAGTAGGGCGTGTTAATTCAATGGCTTGACTTAGAGAGTCAACAGAATTAACTGATATTTCTGCTGTCGCTAGCAGCTTTTGATAACTTGCACTACTGTGATGTTGTTGATTTACTCTTAACCACATGGGGGGCTTTTGCTGATTTGCGTTGAGAATATTTTGCCACTTCTCAGGGTAACCTTGTTGTACTTTTTTAATAAACCAACTGGGATGATTGTATTGTATTGGAGCAGGAAGAGCAGAAGTTTGAGAGTCAGTTATTATGGCTCCTTCACTAGCACGAACAAAATTTCGTAATACACCATTTATTAACGCTTTCATATGACGATTCTTAAGGGTGCTAGTGGCTGAAACTGTTTCACTAACCGCTGCGTGATCTGGAATACGCATATATTTAATCTGATAAACACCAACCAATAACAGAAAATGAAATACGCGCTGTTTCCCCGTTAAAGGCTTTTGCATCAAGCCACGAACATCATGCTCTAATTCAGGTAAATAACGTAGTACCCCATAACAGATTTCTTGTAATAAACCTTTATCTTTATCAGAGACCTTGTCTTGTTGTTTGGGTAGTTCATCCCCTAGACTGCGCCCCTGATCAACTACGCTATAGCAACACTTGGCGGCTAATGCACGAATATTGACAGGCTTTTGTTTGTTTTCTTGAGCCGTTTTGATCGTCATCTAGTTCACTTCACTATTGATAAAAGCACCATTAATGTTGGCGCCTACTTTAAACCAGTCTGCTCGCCCATTTAATATATCCTGCACAGGTAACGATTTTTTGTTCGGTAATTGTAATACCTCTAAACAAATAGCATTTTCGGCTGTGGCAACGACAATGCCGTCTCTATCTGCAGATATTATTGTACCGGCTGGCTTAGTTGTTTCTATCTCTTTTATGGATGCCTGCCAAACTCGAATTCTATGTTGTTTTCTATTTTGAGTGTCTTCAGTAAAAGTAAATTGTGCCACTGGCCAAGGGATATAAGCACGAATTTTTCGATCTAATTCGCTAGCGGCTATTTGCCAGTTTACTTCAGCTTCGGCTTTATTTAGCTTGTGAGCATAAGTGGCAAGGTCATCATTTTGTCTGACAGCTTTATGAGTTTCTGTTGTCATTAATTCAAGCGTATCAACTAAAGCTTTTGGGCCAAGTTGAGCAAGCTTCTCATAAAGGCTGGCGCTAGTATCGGTTTTTTCAATTAGGCACTCAGCGGTTAAAATCATATCGCCCGTATCAAGGCCTTTATCCATTTGCATAATAGTTACGCCAGTTTTTTCATCTCCAGCTTCTAAAGAGCGTTGAATAGGTGCAGCGCCTCGCCATTTAGGCAGTAATGAACCATGAACATTAATACAGCCTAAACGTGGAGCATTGAGTATTACTTCTGGAAGTAATAGGCCATAAGCAACAACTACCATCACATCAGCATTGTATTGTGCTAATTGTTCTTGGTCGCTTGTTTCTTTAAAATTAACAGGTTGCTCAACGGGGAGGTTGTTTTCAATAGCTAACAGTTTAGTGGCGCAGGCTGTTAATTTCTTACCGCGTCCAGCAGGTTTGTCTGGAGGACAATAAACAGCAACAATGTTGTGTTGGCTATTAATTAGTGCTGCTAGGTGCTGGGCGGCAAAATCGGGAGTACCAGCAAAGATAATATTTAATGGCTTTGACAAAGGAGCTTTCCTAAAGTTAGTGTTAAACGTTGGCTTGATCTAAACGTAATTCTTTTTCTAACTTGGTTTTAATACGTTGACGCTTTAGTGGAGATAAATAATCCACAAATAAAACACCATTTAAATGATCAAGTTCGTGCTGAATACAAATACTTAATAGCTCTTCACCATCTAACGTAAATTCTTTGCCACTTCTATCTAGCGCTTTTACTGTGCAGTTAGCATGTCGATCTACTTTGGCATAAACCCCAGGCACTGATAAACAACCTTCTTCATTGATCAGAGTTTCATCGCTTTTAGCAATGATTTCAGGATTAATCAGTACTATAGGTTGGTCACTATTTTCAGAAACATCCATTACTACGATGCGCTGATGAATGTTAACTTGAGTGGCGGCTAGGCCAACCCCTTTTTCGTCATACATGGTTGCCAACATATCATCTATGATGGTTAAAGTTTCGTCGGTAATTTTGACAACGGCACTAGCCTTTGTTTTTAAACGAGGATCTGGAAATCGTAATACAGTTAAAATAGTCATAATCTTATAAATGTTTGATAAAAGAATTAGCGATAATTCTTTTAGAGTGTTATGTTTATTATTATAGCAACTAATATTACTGCATTTCTATAAAAGCATGAAAAACCATCGTATCAATATAGGTTATAAAGGAACGAGCGACATGTTAAAAAAAATAATGTTAACTCTCTCTTTGTTTGCATGTTCTTTAATTTCATTGGCTGAACAACTGAAAATTAATGATGATGCACCTAAAACATATGTCGTAGAAAAAGGGGATACCCTTTGGGATATTTCTTCTGTCTTTCTAGAACAGCCTTGGTTGTGGCCTAAAATATGGCGCTTGAATCCTGAAATTAACAATCCGCATTTAATTTACCCTGGCGATATTATTCGTTTGGTTTTTGATGGAAATGGCGAACCTACATTGGTCCTTGAGTCTGTTAAAGGCAAACCGAGTTATAAATGGTCGCCTAAAATTCGTCAAAAAAATAAAGAAGATTCAGCAATAAGATTATTGCCTTTAGAAGTGATAGCACCATTCATTAAGTATGATCACTTGTTTAGTGCAGAGCAACTTGAACAATTGCCTCATGTGATTGGTAGTGATGAAGGTTATAGATCAAGCATTACCGGTTTTAAAGTTTATGTTAATAAAGATTTAGACATTTCAAAAACTTATGCAATTTATAATAAAGGCGAAGAAATCATTGATCCTGATACACAAGAGTCGCTAGGCTTTTATGTTGACCTTGTGGCTACAGGCCAAGCTATTAGTAGTGGCAATATAGGTGAAAATGAACCGTCAACTTTAAAAGTCAGCACAGCAAAACGTGAAATACGTTCGGGCGATTATGTTGTCCCTGTACATGAAGGGCAAATGTTCCCTTCAGTTTTTACCATGAAGGCCGTTGATAAATCATTTCATGGAACAATTATTAAAGCAGCTAGTGATGGACGAGAGTTTGGCAAGCTAGAAGTAGTAATGCTTAACCGTGGTATAGAACATCAAGTAGCTGTTGGTGATGTGATGTCAATAAAGCGTTTAAGTCCAGGAGTGGTTGAAACAAGCACAGGTCCTAAGTATACAAAAGAAGCTTCTCGATGGAATCGTATGCTAACTTCTGATGGTTCAGATTATAAAATGCCAGTAGAATATTTAGGAGAGTTAATAGTTTTTAAAGTCTATTCACAAGCAAGTATGGCATTGATATTGAGAACAGAAAAGCCAGCACGATTACAAGATGTAGTTGCTGCACCAGAATAAGAGTTAATTACTTTTTGAAATCTTTCCCAAAGTAATGTTTAGTTAAAGGATGAACTAAGGTAAGCGACTATTCTGAGCTTGTCGAAGAAAGGGAGAAGACGAGTGCAAAAAAACAATATTCATTACTGGCTAGCCTTAAAACTTGTCCCTCGATTAGCCATTCATAAAAAATTAGCGTTAGTTGACTCTTATGGTTTAACCGCGCTTTTTTCAATCTCAGAACGATCTTCGTCTATCCTAACATCAGCAAATAATTTAACAACAAAACAGCTAGCTGCATTTCATCAACCCGACTGGCTGTTGATTGATGAGATTGTTAAAAACAGTAAGCATTGTCATAGCGAAATTGTTGTCTTTGATGACCCAGCATATCCGAATTTACTTAAACAAATTTATGATCCACCTTTAATTATTTTTGTACAAGGTAACAAAGATTTATTAAATAAAAATCAATTGGCAATTGTTGGTAGTCGCTCTGCTAGCATTAGTGGCAGAGAAACTGCCTTTGAAATAGCACAGCAATTAGTTGAGGTTGGCTTGGTGGTAACTAGTGGTTTAGCTTTAGGTATTGATGCGGCTGCACATAAAGGGGCGTTAACTGCTAGTGCAAGCACTATTGCAGTGGTTGCTACAGGATTAGATAGTGTTTATCCAGCAAGACACCGTGCTTTAGCAGCACAAATTCTTGAAAATGAGGGTGCTATTATCAGTGAATTTTTACCTGGCACCTTACCTAAACCTGGGCACTTTCCGAAACGAAATCGTATTATTAGCGGTTTAAGTGAAGGTGTTTTAGTGGTAGAAGCCGCTTTAAAGAGTGGCTCGCTTATTACTGCTCGCTGTGCTTTAGAACAAAATCGTGATGTTTTCTCAATACCTAGCAGTATTGATAATCCACAAGCAAAAGGTTGTCACTGGCTAATTAAACAAGGCGCTAAACTTGTAGAAGCAACGGCCGATATAATAGAAGAGTTGGCTTTTATAGATAACTCTAGTCTACACTTAAAGCAAGAGCAAAAATTACAACTAATTGTAAATAAAGAAGTTGATGAAAAAAGTATGAATAAGGACTTGTGTGTTGACGGATTGTTGGCTAGTGTGGGATTTGAAATTACGCCCGTAGATAAAGTAGTTTCCCGAAGTAAGCTACCCATAGAGGAAGTGTTAACTCGGCTAACAATGTTAGAATTGAGTGGTCTGGTAGCTGCGGTACCGGGAGGCTACCTTAGGTTGCAGTAATTAATAATCGTAGTTGAATAAGGGGCTAGTTATGTTCGATATTTTAATGTATTTGTTTGAAAATTATATACATAGTGAAGCCGAGGTCATGGTTGATCATGACATATTGACTGATGAATTAACCCGAGCAGGTTTTCATCAAGATGAGATCTATAAAGCACTTAATTGGCTAGAAAAACTAAGTGCCTTGCAGGATTCTGATTCATATCCGTACTTAACTCGAGTGGGCAATAAATCTTTTCGTATCTATACCGAAGATGAAATGCAATTACTTGATACCGAAAGTCGGGGTTTTATTCTATTTTTAGAGCAGGTCAATGTACTAGACTTTTCTACTCGTGAAATGGTGATTGATCGAGTAATGGAGCTAGATACTAACCATTTTTCTATAGATGACCTGAAGTGGGTTATTTTAATGGTTTTATTTAATGTTCCTGGTCAGGAAAATGCGTACTCACAAATGGAAGATCTGATTTTTGATGAGCAAGAAGGGCTAATGCATTAAGTCATTTTATTCGGCTCTAGTATTTTTAAGATAAGTTGTGGCATAATATGTCACAACTTAATTGCGTCTTTTGTTCAGCTAATGTCTAACTCTCTTGATCCCAATAAAGGAAAACCCTTATTTTCTCGCCATGAGCATGCGTTAGAAAAAGCTTATGAAGTTTGTCCTGAGTGTGGCTCAGAGTTAACAATGAAGCGAGGTAAAGCAGGAGCATTCTTTAGTTGCTCCAATTACCCTAATTGCCAATATACTCGTTCTGTCGTTGAACATGAGCGTGTTGAAGATACTCCTTTGCTCGGAAGTGAGTGTCCTTTATGTGGGCAAGAACTAGCGGTAAAACAAGGGCGATATGGGATGTTCATTGGTTGTACAAGTTATCCTCAATGCCATCATATAGAAGAAAATCAAACACACGACAATGTAGGTGTTATTTGTCCGTCTTGTAAAAGCAAAGGTAAAGTTGGCCAATTAAAAGAAAAAACCAATCGCTTCGGAAAAACTTTTTATTCTTGTGATCAGTATCCAAAATGCAAATATGTTTTAAATCATCCGCCTGTTGAACAAGTTTGTCCTCAGTGTCAATGGCCAGTATTAATTAAACGTACCATGGCAAGTGGAGAGGTACTTAGCTGCCCGCAAAAACAATGTGACTATAAGCAGAAAACACTATAATTTATTTATCCGCTATATCCTAAAAGGAATAGAATTCAATTTTAACCCTTTTTATTTTTAAACCTAAACCTAAACTTTAACTTTGATTAAGAGAAATATTATGACTTCACCATTTGTTGCCATTTTAATGGGTTCTGACTCAGACCTACCTGTAATGCAAGCTACTATTGACATTTTAAAGCAGTTTGATATTACCCATGAAGTACGCGTTCGTTCAGCACATAGAACACCAGATGCAGCTAAGGCTTATGTTAAAGATGCAGAAGAGCGGGGTTGTAAAGTATTTATTTGTGCTGCAGGCTTAGCTGCGCATTTAGCTGGTGCTGTTGCAGGTATGACTACTCGTCCTGTTATTGGTGTCCCTGTTGATTGTGGTCCTTTGCAAGGCCATGATGCATTGCTTTCTACTGTAATGATGCCCGGTGGCATTCCTGTAGCTACAGTTGCAATTGGTAAAGCAGGTGCTAAAAATGCGGGTTACTTAGCCGCTCAAATTTTAGGTGTTGCAGATCAAAGTATGGCCGATAAAGTAAAAGCTGAGCGTATAGCGAATGCGAAAGCTTTGTTAGCTAAAGATGATGCGATGCAAGCTAAACTGAGCTAGTAATCGGTGCTTGTCGATGAACTTTAACGCTTATATCTGTAAAGGTTCATCTTATCAATTTATTCTTCCATGAAATATTTATGACTAGTATCTCAACCATTAAAGCCGCAGCTGAGCATTTTTTCAGCGGTGACATTATTGCTTATCCAACTGAGGCTGTATTTGGTCTCGGTTGTGATCCTGATAATGAATTAGCCATTCAAAAGTTATTATCAATAAAGCAAAGGCCTATCCATAAAGGCTTGATTCTATTAGCTGCTGACTACGCACAACTTTTACCCTACATTGATGATAGCGCTATTAGTCAAGACCATCGTTTGAAGGTTTTATCCCGCTGGCCGGGTGCTATTACCCAAGTGCTACCCGTGAATAAAAATATCTCATCACTACTGTGTGGTGATTTTGATTCAATTGCGGTTCGTATTACTGATCATGAAGACGTGGTGTCATTATGCCAACAAATAAAGAAACCAATAGTATCAACTAGTGCTAACCTCGCAGGGCAAAAACCAGCGATTACGTGGCAACAAGTTGAGCAACAACTTGGAGGTAAAATAGACTATATCCTTAAAGGTAAAACATCCGGTCTCTTAAAACCATCAACCATTATCAATGGACTAACAGGCGAAATTTTACGTAGTTAACAAGCACTTGCTTAAGCGTTTTTGTGACAAATATCAATTCCAACAAAGTTCGTGTCGTTTTTCTGTCAATGGATTAATCGAATAAGTTGATTTAAATCAATAAACGCATGCTCACCAAGTAATAGCTAAAAAACCTTGCGCTAAATCAAACATTTTATATATCAGCAGTTTTATTATACCCACAAATTTCTTAGGGGTATAAAATATGAAAAAATCAATATTAACAATCGCATTATTATCTAGCCTTTCTACAGCTGCTTTTGCAAATCAAGCAGGTGATTTTTTAATACGAGGTGGTGCAACGTCCGTTAATCCAGATAGTAATAAATCCGCTATTTTCCTTGCGGGAGATAATTCAACAATGTCACTATCAGTTAGTGATAATACGCAATTAGGGCTTAATTTTGTTTACTTTTATGATAGTAACTGGGCAGTTGAACTTTTAGCGGCAACACCATTTACTCATGATGTAACTATTCATGATCCTAATGCAGTCTTAGGTGTTGATGGGGTTAAGCTTGCAGAAGTTACACAATTACCACCAACGCTAAGTGCTTTGTATTACGTTGATACAGGTACAGCGTTTAAACCTTATGTAGGTTTAGGTGTTAACTACACACATTTCTTTAAAGAAGAGTTTGAAGCTGCGCCAAAAGATTTAGGACTAAATAACTTACAGCTAGATGGTTCATTTGGTTTTTCAGCACAAATTGGCGCTGATTATAAAATTGATAAAAACTGGTCTGTGAATGCTTCTGTTAGGTATATAAGTATTTCTTCAGATGCAACTTTTGATGTTGCAGGAGATAATATTGGCAAAGCAACTGTTGATGTCAATCCTATGGTTTATTCTGTAATGATTGGTTATACGTTTTAATAAAACACAATAGTATAAATTATAAGAAAAAGCAGTAATTCGTTACTGCTTTTTTATTTTCTTAAATACAAAATTCGGTTAGGCTATTAATAACAAATCTATAGGGCTCTTTTCATGGATCAATATCGCGTTATCGGTAACCCAATTAAGCAATCACGCTCACCTTTTATACATCAATCTTTTGCTAAAGCGACGAAGCAAGATCTTAATTATCTCACCCATTTAGTTGAGCTTGATGGTTTTTCTGATGCAATTACAGCGTTCATTGCACAAGGAGGTAAGGGGGTAAATGTAACGGTTCCCTTTAAAGAGCAAGCACTTCAAGTATCTGATGAATTGTCAGAACGAGCACGCTTAGCTGGAGCGGTAAATACTCTAAGCTTTTATAATGGCAAAATTTATGGTGATAACACTGATGGAGAAGGTTTAGTACAAGACTTATTGCGTAATAAGGTTCAATTAGAAAACAAACGAATATTATTACTTGGTGCAGGTGGAGCAGCAAAGGGGGTTATATTACCTTTACTGGCCCAAAAACCCGCAAACATTGTTATTGCCAATCGAACGCTTACTAAAGCAGAAGATCTTATTAAGCAATTTAATGATAGCAGGCTAAATGCTTGTGGTTTTGAGCAAACATCAGGAAAAATCTATGATGTAATAATCAATGCAACCTCTGCGAGTTTATCTGGAAAATTACCACCAATATCCGCCGCAACTATTTCAAAGAATACAGTTTGCTATGATATGGTTTATGGTAAAGAGCAGACGCCATTTTTAGTCTGGGCAAAAGCACAGGGTGCGACAAAGGTCATTGATGGTATAGGCATGTTAGTAGGTCAAGCTGCGGTAAGTTTTAATATTTGGCGGGGTGTTAAGCCAGAAGTAGAAACGGTTATTGAACAGCTAAAAACATCGCTTGCTCGGGAGTAACTACTTGAATCAAGCCATTTTGTTTAATGATGATTTAATGTTTGATGAACAGCAAGACGCGTGGCGGTTGACTGCTTTATTATCAGGACAACTCATTACTATCTACTTCCATTCACTCCAGTTGAAGCTATTAGGGAAAATTGATAACTGTACTAAATTTGACTTAGAAGAGATAGTTGAACTCTGGCTCGAAAATAATGAGCTAGATGGAGAAGAGATCCACATCAATATGCGTTAATTTTAATTTATAACTCAGCTAAGTATTCATTTTTCAATTCAACATAGTTTAAAGCAGATTGTGTGAGAAAATTTGATTCACTTTCTTTTAATAATCGTATTTGTTTTACAGGGTTGCCAACATATAAATAACCACTTAGCAAAGTCTTGTTTGGTGGAACTAAACTTCCGGCTCCAATGAAAACATCATTTTCAACAATAGCGCCATCCATTACAATTGCACCCATTCCTACCAGAATTCGATCACCTAAAATGCAGCCATGTAGCATACATTTATGGCCTATAGTTACGTCTTCACCAATGATAAGGGCATTCCCTGTAGGGTTATGTTCACTTTTGCGAGTCACATGCAAAACAGTGCCGTCTTGAATATTAGTTCTTGCCCCGATAGTAATAGTGTTTACATCACCACGGGCAGCGACGAAGGGCCAAATGCTCACATCATCTCCTAATGTAATATCACCGACAAGTACTGAAGAAAGGTCAATATATGCAGAATGGCCAAGAGAGGGAAAGATGCCGTTATATTTTCTTAAGTTAGAAGTTGTCATAAATTACCTTGAAGTGAGGTTTATTTGAATGTGAGATTATTAGCAAAAATAGCATAATGCCAGTCTAATTATAACTAGATGAGGAATATAGTTGTTGGTAATGAATAAAGTACTAATTTCTTCTGTTGAATATTTTCGGGTTAATTTTAAACGCTTCGATTGTTTTAACATCAATAACAGCAGGGCTTGTATGAAATCCGCGCAGTTAAATATTTAATTTAACTTTTTATTAAATAACAGTTGACCCCATAAAAGAAATCTATACAATGCGCTCCAGTTCCAAGGGGTTCAGCCAAAAAGCTTAACCAACTGGACGTTTTGATAAGTTAACTACTCTCATTTATTGATAATAGGCTAACTTAACGTTCACTTTTAGTTTAAGTAATGAGTTGTTCGAGAGTTTGCAAAAACTTTTAAATAATTTAACTTTTTATTAGAAAAACGTTGACATCGAAACTGAGACGCGTAGAATGCGCATCTCGCTTCGGGCAAGGCCTGAAGCAACGAAGTAAAGCGAATGAGATTTTACTTCTACCTTCCATTCTTTATAAAAGAAAGAAGGTGTTCTTTAACAATTAGTTATCATGCAATTTGTGTGGATACTCACATTACTTGTTTTTACATAGTTCTTTACCTTTTATTAGGTAAGAACAAAAAAACGCTTAATGAATGATGTTCACATAAATGAATATTTATATACTTATATATGTAATGCGATATCAATGACCTTTTATAAGGGCGTTGGTATCACGACAGAATTCATTGAGCAGTAACACATCGCTTGCGATGAGGTTACACAAACGATTTTTAATTGAAGAGTTTGATCATGGCTCAGATTGAACGCTGGCGGCAGGCTTAACACATGCAAGTCGAGCGGTAACATTTCTAGCTTGCTAGAAGATGACGAGCGGCGGACGGGTGAGTAATGCTTGGGAATATGCCTTATGGTGGGGGACAACAGTTGGAAACGACTGCTAATACCGCATAACGTCTACGGACCAAAGGGGGGGATCTTCGGACCTCTCGCC
>Ga0209081_1000037_pt1 | contig 67044 bp, 61 predicted proteins | sample GOMGulsemesocosm_4_FD_184636 | JGI IMG/M metagenome (GOLD analysis project Ga0209081, IMG submission 184636) | Methane-oxidizing microbial communities from mesocosms in the Gulf of Mexico - GOM15B Gulf of Mexico (SPAdes) (version 2) | ecosystem: Environmental > Aquatic > Marine > Cold seeps... | reverse complement strand
TAGGAGCGGCGTAGGCCTGGCACGGGAGTTCCTCCGCAAGGGGCTTGAAATGGTGTCCACCAAAAACAGGTGGACACCATGCCGCTACCAGGCGGAATTGAGGAGGTGTGTTGCCCGGACGGTTACGCTCCATCAGCAGCTGAAATTCCCCATGCACATCCGAACAAATCCAGTCATCACCGATTGGATTAAGTGGAATTTCATGATGGACAGGAATACGTCTGATCATCTTTCAGCCCTGCAAACTCGAGATACGGGTGCTCGACGACTTTGAGTGCATCAATATTGTGACGCTCCAGACTAATTATGTGCCGCCCCATTACCATAGCATCCCCCATGACTCGCTCTGATTGTTCCGGTTGTATCGGTGTGAAAAGGTCAGTGGTGAACTCGCCACGCTGCCATAGATCCATCAACAGACGCCCTGCCTTGGCATAAGCATATCCGGTACGATAGATGGCATTCAGGCCCTTACTCGCCGCCTTAATAACTAGAGGAGTGTCATCAGAATGACATGGCAGTTCACATCATGACTCATCCAACCGATCGCATTCTGACCATTGATCTTGAGGCAACCTGCTGGGAAGACCAGGTGGCTCCAGACGGGCAGCCTCAGAGTGTGCACAACATGGAGCCAATCGAGATTGGCTGCGCCTTGGCCACCCGTGACGGTGTGTTGCTCGACAGCCGTTCCTTCTTGGTTCGCCCTACCCGCTACCCCAAGCTGAGCGCGTTCTGCCAGTCACTGACCGGTCTCACCCAGGACATGGCAGATGCGGCACCCAGGTTTCCGGAGGCGATCGATGCCTTGAACCACTGGCTCGGCCAGCCAGCAGACTCCTTCATCTGGTGCAGTTGGGGTAACTACGACCGTCTGCATATGCAGGCCCAATGCGAACAGCTGGGTGCATCCACAACTGTTCTGAGTGTGCCCCATCTCAACCTGAAACGACTCTGGCGACGGAGCACAGGACAGCGTAAAAAGACAGGATTGGCGAGCGCGCTGGCTTACCATGAACTGAGCTTTGAAGGGCAGCACCATCGGGGTGTGGATGATGCGCGCAATATCGTCCGGCTGCTACCCTTCATGGACTGGTCGCTGGAACCCGAACTGCTCACACGTCCGGAAATGGAACCATGAAACTCGTCTGCATCTCTGACACCCACAGTCTGCACAGGCACATTCCCGAGATTCCGGATGGAGATGTACTGATTCATGCCGGAGACAGCTTGGGCCAGGGGACGCTAGACAATATTGAAGATCTCAACGACTGGTTGGGCACCCTGCCCCATCGTCACAAGATCGTCATTGCCGGTAATCATGACCGGGCCTTTCAGGATGAGCCAGAACAGGCGCGGGGGCTGCTGACCAATGCAATCTACCTGGAGGACAGCGGTGTCGAGATTGATGGTGTGAGATTTTGGGGCTCACCCTGGACGCCGACGTTCATGGACTGGGCGTTCATGCTAGAGCGAGCGTAGCCGCTGCGGGATGTCTGGGCGCTTATTCCAGATGATACCGATGTTCTGATCACCCACGGCCCACCGCTGGGCTACGGTGATGCGACGTTCATCGGTAGCAGCAACGTAGGCTGCTATGACCTTCTGGAGCGCATTGATGCGTTGCGCTTGAAGGCCCACGTCTTTGGGCATATCCATGAAGGCTATGGGATGTATCAGCGTCGCAGTACGACACTGATCAACGCCAGCACCTGCACCGAGTGGTATGAGCCGAGTAATTACCCGGTTGTTTTTGGGCTAACCTGACGGCACATGTGCGCTTTCTTGATTTGAGGTATGTGAGCGAAATGGACAAAAAAGCCGAGCGATACGAAAAAGCACTACTGGCAGCTGAGCAGCTGCTGGAGTCAAGGAAACGCGCGAAATCCTGGTTACAGTATTACGTACGCGGACTTGACGCAAAGCCAATCGACTTGCTCGACAGCGACGCGGGGCTCGCCGCTGTGCTGACGATAATCGGGCGGCTGGAGCATGGCGTCGTCACATAGATTGCCGCAAGCGCTACTCTGACTCTGACCTGTGCAATGACGCCCTGCTGGCGAGCAAACTACAATCTCCAGACTCTCAATCGCAGCCTTCAATTGAGCCGCTTATACATACGTCCATCATGTTGCGACTTTACGTACCAGAAATGGCTGGGCCGTCGCTCAAATGCTTTCCTCCAATTACATACTTCAGCAGACAATCGATCGCACATCCGCACAATCCCAGCCACCTGATAAGGATCTGAGTCTCTGGAGCTGCTCAGCGCTAGGCAAGCAGTCAGCGCCTCGAACAGCGGAGCAGACTTCATGTGAAGGTGTTCCAGCGGTGCTGAAAGCACCATAAAGCTGTAAGCCTCATGTTCGCCAGACACCCCGTTGCTGTCGTTATAAAACATTCGGACTTTACCAATATCGTGCAACAACCCTCCTATGAATGCGACCCATGTTGTCCTCATACCCAGTTGATGCTGACTACACAACGTGGCGGCACTCACTGCCACTTCATAGCTGTGAGCCAGCAAGCCGCCGACATGGTTGTGATGGTAGCCGTGACTGGCCCTATCACGGCAGAATGCAAGCATCAGTTGGTCGTCCATAAGCACATCGAGCAGAAAGCCTTTCAGTAGCTCATCGTCGATGTAAGCCAACATACTCCAGATTTTCACCAGCGTTCTCTTCTGCAAACCGCTGGCCCATTGAGCCTGACGTTCCACCTGCGAGCGAGGAATGCAGTCCGGCAAGGGTCGCAGCCTGACAAGGTCGCGTCCTTCACCTTCTGTCGAAAACTCCACCACAACCCACTGGCCATCAGAGTTACAGGGTTGCAGCTGCTCCGAAGGCAAGGAAGGAGCAGGCTCTCGTTCCAGCCCAGTGACGCACCAATTGAGCGCCCCACCTTCTTCTAGTTGCTGCTCAACCCAATACAAGGAGGAGCGAGCTCGTGTTATCAATGAACGCATCAGCCCACCTCCTCACACAGCTCTTGATCCAGCAATTGCTCAAACGCACTACCGTCCTGTCTGATCAGGTTAGGGATGTAACGTGAATACACGCGGAACAGCATGCCTGTATTCGCATGGCCCAGCTGCCTGGCAATCCACTCCGGGTTTTCTCCAGCCGCCAGCCAGAGTGTCGCAGCCGTGTGTCTGGACTGATAAGGGTTACGCTTCCCCAGTCCGAGATATTCCAGCAAGGGATACCAAACGCGGCGCGTTACATTTCGGTGGTTCAGCGGCTGGCCATTCCTGGCGGTGAATACAAAGCGGTTCTTTTCATCAGACCGCTTCCACTGTTCATACAGACCATCGTAAACCACCTGCGACATAGCCAATGTCCGGTACGAACTCGCCGTTTTGGTCTTTTCAATCTGGCCACGAACCAAGGCCTGACGAATGTGAATCTGCCGTGAGCCAAAGTCGACGTTATCCCATGTCAGGCCGTCGATTTCCCCGGTACGCATGCCAGTAAAGAACCGCACCAGGTAGTAGGAACGAAAGTCTGCGCGCACATTATCAATGATCAACCGAACCTCTTTCAGCGTGAACGGATGGATGTCTGCTCTGGGCATCGGCAATGCCTTGATATTGCGCCACGGCGATTCATACCCGAAACGCTCAGCCGCTTCATTCAATATCATGCGCAGCGCCGTCATGATGTGGTTGACCCGTGAGGCTGAGAGCTGTTTCCCCGTCTCCGCATCTGCTTGGCACAACTGGCCACGTAAAGCCATGATGTCGCCTTTGCTGATGACACCTATGGGGTTACCCCGATAGTACGGCACCAAGTGACAACGCAGAATGCCTTCGATTGTCTCTATGTGACTGAGGCGCCATTCTGCACGTTTCTCCTCCAACCACAGATTCGCAAATACCTCGAACAGCATTTTCCCGCCCACCGCTTTCTGCTGAACCAGTTGCTCAATCTGCCGGAAGTGCTCAACTTTTGGGCTCTCCGGAAAATGCTTGCCGTAATCAAAAGTACCGCGCTGAATCTCCAGTTCAAGTCTCGCCAGCACCGCTGCCAACGCCTTGCGATTGGCAGGCGAATCACTCAACTTGGTATGTTCCCGGCAACGCACACTGCGATACCGGAAATCCAGATAAAGGCGACCATCTCGTACGTTCACGCTACCCATGGCAGCCTCCTTTATTGCAGATTCTTAATGATCTGATGCGCGGTATCGCCTTGCAGCATCGTTTCTTCGACCCGCTCCCAGATGAACAGGATTTTCCGTCCTCCAAAGGGGCGAATGTAATGAACCCCATCATGCAGAACCGCATCCTTCAGGCATTGGCGGATGGTGCGAACGTCGTACTTAATCCGAGCCGACAGCTCTTCAGTAGTCAGATAGGTATGTGCCATAATGCTTGCCTCGCTTTTTTCTCTTCAGAAGAATCAAATGACCTACAGGAGAGAATTTAGCACACACAAAACCTATTGCAAGCACTTTTTCACTACTACAGGTCTTTTTGCACCAAAGAGAGGCTTTATGATCAAATGCCACCTTTCTAGAATCTTGGGCGAGCGGAAGCAAAAAATTGCTGAAGTGGCCCGTGACACAGGTATCAACCGGAATACTCTGCATCGGCTGTACAATGAAACCGCAACACGGGTGGAGCTGGATGTAATCGACCAGCTGTGTCGGTACTTGGATATTCAGGTGGGGGAGTTGTTTGAGGTGGTGGAGCACGCTGACCAGCAACTACTTTGAAACGCACCAAGGCAAGGCGGAGAAAAGTGGGACGCTCGATCCTACATCAGGAAGCGAACGCTTGGCTTTATGGGAGGCGCACGAGAACGTCGGCAGGAGCCCATTGTGATGATCGAATGTAGGCCGGCAGGTCAGAGCCAGATTTTAGGATGCCCCATGTAGTGGGGGGCCAAGTGCCTTTTTGGCAAGCGGACCTGGCGAGTATTCCGTTCTTCCTTTGCCGGGGGAATGTCCTCTTTAGTCATGACAGGATACAATGCCAGATACTCCTGCCCTTCAAAAGGGGCGTCTGATTCATCGAGCACTGGCAAAACTCCCACCCCACCTGGTTTGAAACCATCAAAGTAACCCAGCTCCCAAGGCATCCATTTCGACTTTGAGGCGTTGTCCGTAGCCAGATACAACAGAGAGTCCGACTGTTTCATGCGCTTCCGGAGAACTTCCGCCGTCTGTACGGTAACGTGATCACGCTCAAGGGCTTTGTCCTCGATCCAGTCCACGTAAACCCGTAGGCCTTGTCCTTCCAACAATACTTTTATTCCAAGCACAAGCTCAGCATCATTAATGGAGTGTGAGAGGAACACATCAAAGTGATCATCCTCACGGTATGATTTTCGACCGTCTCGTAATACATCCTGTGCGCTACGCGTACCGGTCGCTCTCTGAGCTGCCCTGCGTGCTTCTGATTTAGTGAAAAACGCCATGTTCATCTCCTTCTATACCAATGGCCTATACGGTTACGAGTAGGTAACGATTGAACAATGTAGCGAAGTCTATATCTTCGAGCTCCCTACCCGAGAAGTACCCCTTGTCACGAGCTAGGTTCAACGCTGCACCACCCGGCGCGGCAACCGGCAGAATGACTGTGTCAGGATGGAAGCGCTTGAAGATCTCATACTCGACCTCTACGCCGTCCATACCGCCAATGAAAACAGCGCCGACCAAATCATCCCGAGAAAGCATCGCTTCACGCATCGCTTTCAAGCTGGCAGCAAGGTTACCAGGCACTGCATCTGTATATATCACGTTATCAAACAGCTGATTCTCTTCTGGGTAGCGCCCTTCAAAAAAGCGGCTTTGATACAGGATCACCGAGCTTGCGTAATCAACTCCCAGATCTTCACAGATGCTCCAGATCATGGGCGTAATTGCAGGGTGACCACCCCATACGATCTTATGCCGACGCAGGGTCGCAATCGCTAGCTCACGCACAGCACACTGAATGAGAAAAGGGTCCGCCGTCTCGTAATAGCTTCCTCGACCGACAACAGGGATGCTGGCCGAAAGGAAGATTGTACCCATCTTCAGCCCCTCCAATCTGCTAGTTGCCAGCTAGCTTCGCAAGCTCTAAGCCAACGTGTCGCCTGGATGTAATGACCCAGCCAATCCAAATGAGTCAACCATTGCGGGTGCAAACCCACATGGTCATAGAGTATGGCCACAGATTCATCTGGAGAGTTCAGATAAGCTTCATGCATGGTCATCGACGTTGGCACCCCTACCGTTGGGTAAACCACAATCAGCTCGTCAGTTGGGAGTTGAAGCCGGACCCCCCTTCCAGTCCCCGTCCCAAGCACCGCGCCACCTATCGATTCAATGCCGATACGCAGATTACTCATCAGGTTCACCATTCTCACCGCGTGACTCTTGCTGCGTACTTCTTCCAGTTGCCGGCATATTCGGCCTATCGCGGCATTTCTGATCCGTCCTGTGGTTTCATCCAAGTCCTCATCTGCAAGTTCCAGAATACTTGCAGTAGCCAGCCGAGAAGACGGCATAACCTCAGGCCAACCCACTCGCAGGATACTGATCCCCTTGGCAAGCGCTCGGCCAAATTCAGCCGTAGTCCAGCGGCTGTTGAAATAATCCGCAGTATCGAGCATCAACAATACATCAGAATCGCAGAGCCGGTGCCAAAGCATGGTCTGAAAGTCCTCTGCAGGTGCAATGCTATGAGTATCGAGGAAAACGTCAAAATGTCTGGATGATAGCGCGTCAAACATCTGAAGTGCTGCCACTTTTGCCTCATCTCGGCGGTAACTAACAAAGACACGCCGTTGCTTCGGTAGCAGCCCTGCACATTCTAGGAGTGCTGTAGTAACTCGTTTTACACCGCCATCTGCATACGACAGACAATTTAATGATTGCAGCAATACCGGTATGTCAGTTCCCACACGTCGGAGATCAGATACGACCGGAATCACTGGGACACCTCGCCGAAGCAAGCTCGGCAAACTGGCATGATCTGCCCCCGATCCACCGAAAAACACAACTGCGCTGGAACATTGTTGCCCCGGATTAAATGTCTCAGGCACTATTTCCCAACTAACATCTTTCCCCAATCGTAAGCCGAACATGGCGACAGCATTCCCAACCGCCTCCTCCAGATCGGTAATTTGCTCCTCGGTTGGGGAGCCCAGCACAGCGAGGTGGTAGATCGGGGTCATAAACACCTCATATTCTTGATTTGGCTGCAATCTGATCGGCTACTGATAGCACACGAGGATCCTCGAGCAATCTTGAAGCAACTTTCAATTCTCTGTATAGATTATCAAGGTGCTGAAGTCCTCTAGTGTTATGATCACTTTCATTCAGGATCGATAACGCACCGTCGTCATCTAGCCATTTTTCAAATTCCAAGAATTCCATCGAATAAGTAGAGGCAGGAAGCGGGTATCTGAACTCAACAAGCTTCTGATCGGAAGCCGTAGCATCAAACGTGAAGCCCTCATTACTCAAAGTCACTCTTTTGCGAGGCGTTCGTTCAACGCATTGGGCAAACGACAGTTCAGAGAAGATCCATGGCGAAGAGAGCTGTTTGTTTTTCGAGATATGCTCTCCAATTTTTACTGAATTGTCCGTTTCCAAGAATACAAACAATTCAGAGCGATGAATCATTTGCTGCAACGCCGTATTGAGAATCAGATGCACATTGGTTGTCGTCCTGTTTCTTATCTTATAGTTATAATAACCACCCCCTTCCGTCTTAGAAAAAACATCGTCAATCTTTTGCAGCAATTCATCTGCATAGCCCCATGTGCAAGAGTCGACAAAAGGCTTCAAACCAATTTCTTCAAGGCTCAGCGCAACCTTGATTGCTTCCTCCTCGTCGGCGTGCGAGTGCGAGATAAAAACATCGATGTCTCTTTCAGGAAAAACACTCTTCTGAATCTCGTCAGCATCTAGAATATTGCTTCCGTCCAGGAGATAACCTTCAAGGCTAACCAGAGCCTTTCTTTCTCTTTCCTTGTATGACTTTACCTGATCAGGTGTCCATTTTGACTCGTAACCAAAGAAGTTTTTAAGCTTCAAATCAATAAACATATATCCCTCAGCATTAATTCAAGATAACCAGACAGCCAGCTAAGCACCTGTTCTTGTAACGAGATCAGTATCTCTCCCATTGCTCCGCGTGCTGTCCGTCAAAGAACCTCGAGCGCACCTCGGTGAAATATTCCTTACCCGCTTCGTTTCCACGACCAACCATATCTTGAATGGCTTCGCTATCATCCAGCTTGATCTCGAAAGGGACCGTTTGGTTGACGCGTAAATGGCGTGTAGGTCCGAGAAAACTTTGGGCCAGCGTCAATGCCCCGTGCTCTTGAGCTGAGAAAAACAAATCAATACTATGGGGGGCCCATCCCGCTTTCCCTTTCCCCAACTGTTCGGTGAAATCACTTTCACTAGTGAGAGTGCCGACGCTCAATACATCGATTCGATCCAAGGGGATTTTCAGAAAGCGAACCGCTTCTGCCAGAGCAGGCAGAATGGGATTATTCGCCCAGACACCACCATCAAGAAAGGCCTCCGGGGCTACAGGCCCTTCCCACGGCAACTCCTCGAAGTACGTAGGGGCAGCCGATGAGGCTAGCGCCGCATCTACGGCTGAAATATCACGGTAAGCCGTACGGTCTGGACTATGGGGCGTGACAATCGCTTCTGCTTGACCGTGTTTTGCTCTCACTGTAGGGATGACCAGGCGACAACAGGAATCAGAAGCTAGCGTCCTTTGGCCATACACCTCGGTGAGCAGCTCGCGCAATGTGGCTGAGTCATGTTTGGATTTTAGCCAATGCCTTAACTTTCGATCCTTCGGAAAAATCTTTGGCCCCTGTTTTTCATAAAAAGCCAAAATTTCACGCGGCGTTAAACCAAGGGCTAACCCAATCGCCAGGATCGCACCTGTCGACGTACCTGCGACCAGATCGAAATGAGAGATGAGATTATTACCACCGCCAGCCCTGAGCATGTCGTCCCACTTGGCTAATACTGCAGCGGTAAAGGCCCCCCTGAGCCCTCCTCCATCCAGTGCCAGTATACGGAAGTTCCGGCCTTGTGAAACATTCCGGTGCGCCAGAGGCAGGTTTTTCAACTGTTCGACTATCTGGCCCACGACACAATCGATAGAGTCACTTTGGGCAATCTTCATATTCTGCTCGTGAGACAGCCCGTTTCTGAGGCGATATATCAAATCAGGCGCGTCCTGGAGATAGCCCGCAATAGCACCTCCAAAGCCCGCTGCAACAAACGCTGGTTTTCCGAGTTCGAGCATCGTGTCCAGTTCATTTGGAACACCTGCCGCCGCTTTATTCACACCCCACCATGCGCCCCCAATACACACGATGGCATCGGACCGATCGGCCATCCAGTCACGCATCGGTGTCAGGCCTCTTGCAGGGTTTGCATTATCATGATCCGCTGGCACGATCTCGACGGATGCGTACTTCCGCTGCTCTTCGATTTCCATCGCGTACTGATCAGTCGAAAAGCCTTTTGCCCTTACCAGCGTGAGGGCTGCCTTGCTCCCTCCTGCTTTGATGAACGCTTCAGCAGCCTCTTTCAGGGGTGCAATAAACGACGGATGACTTCCGTGGACTATTGAGCCTCCTTCACTAAAAATCTTACCTGCCAGCTTGCATACGAAATCAGAAATATTTTCTTGCTGGTCTGGATTGGATCCGGATAAATGGACCCTCACGCCCGCTAGACGTTGTTTGAGTGCCATATCGATGAACACCTCGTGAATGTATGCCGATCCCTGCGTTCTCTTAAAACTCTCCATCCCTTTGTCTCCCCCCGTTACAGCCTGGCTCAGCCGCCAAACGATGACGGCTTGTGTGGTGATGTGGACAAATATTTACGGGAGTGAAGGATCAGGCTCCTAACGCCCGGCCAAGGCGGCGGCTGTTTCTATCCATCCAGAGATATTCCCCCGACCATTCTGAGCAGCAAAGTCGTATCTCAGATAAATCTGGGAAAGCTTAAGAACAGTTGTGCTTGTGGGAGCATCAAACCAGAGGTCGGATGCTGGAACGGCCAAAGTGTAGTCTGAGTACTTTACCCACTTGCCCCCCTTAAGCTCTGCGAAATAAATTTTATCGTTGGCGCAGTAGAGACCGACCTCAGAGAGTGGGTCAGTCCCCTTCACTCCGAGCTCTTGATTACTGTTCTTTACACCATCGATATCAACCGTCAGCAAACCGTTTCCTTTTAAGACGCTTCGTACAATCTCATAACGAACCCAGCGCCTGCCTGCAGTATATTGGCCAGCCAGAACGCACGTTACTGACGTATTTTTCAGGCCATTACGAAGAAAGGTTTTAAGCGCTTCATCACCTTCTTTTTGTGAGGCTTCAAAAACACTGGCATCAAAGAAACCCACATCCTCTTGCTGATTGGAGTTTACAACCCAGCAGTTTCTGACATTCCATGCTCGCCACACGTCTTCTTGATAATGAAATGAGAAAAATGTCCTTCTTGCCATTTTCAGCTCCTATCGTTGATAATCCTTTTATCCCCTCGTGACACTTGAGTAGAGAGCAATCCAACACGCCTCGTCTGTCACTATACCAAGAGAAAAGTAGTTACATTATATACCAAAGTCAGTTTTCCCCGCGCAGCCCAGCAAAAACATCCTGAGGCTTAAAAAATCGCTCATTCATTGAGCCCTCCAAATGTTCGATCAAATTCTGATCAGCACTTTCTCTACATGCGCCCATTCACTTTGCTTGCAGCACCACTGAAACAAAACAACATACTTGCAAGCGCGCATAAGGCAAACGCAGCCAGACTCCAAAGTTCGTAAGGTATACCCAGCAAATCAACTGCTCCATCGGCGCAGCCGGTACGCGGTGCAAACACCGCTGGCATGAGCTGATCCAGAGCCAGGCTGGATATGATCCGATCAGCCAGGCTGAGGCTGCACGAATAGCTGTTATTGGCCACAAAAATCTGCCACACGACCGTCGCAACCCCCGCCAGGGAGAGCAGGAGTGCCAGACTGCAAAGAGCCAAGCGCAATGCTGAACGCCGTGTGATGCTAGCCAGTCCGCAAACGATAGCGATGGTCAGGAACTCTACCCTTTGTAGAACACACCATGCGCATGGCTGCATATCGAAGACATGTTGTGACACCAGGGCCAGCCCCACGACGCCGAGGCTGAATGCCATAATCGCAAGTAGTACCCCCTGGTTGCGCACATCAGGTTTGTCTACATACCGGTAAACAGCCAACTCATTACCTTTCATATCTCACGTCTCCTACAAACCACAACGCTGAATGCCTCGAGACTAGAAAAACGATTGGCAAACGCCAAAACTATTCTCGATTCTCCACCACCACATCTCGATTCGTAAAAATCGAATCCAAGGTCGCAGGCCCGGTTTTAATATGCGTAACGCGACTGATTTCCTCGAGAGCCAGCTCCAGCCGGTAATCTTCAAAGTTCCTGAACACCTTCTCCAGCGACACCTCGACTTCCTTGCTGCCATTTTGTGCAAACAGGATATGTAATACCGCAGCCAGCGGCAGAGCCATGCTTTGCTCATCCTCAGTGCTTTCGGGATCACTCAGGTTCTCGAAGTATCGATCCAGACATTGTTGAAGCTCTTTCAGCCAGAAATGACTGAGATTGGCCGGAAGAGTTGCTTCAGGTCCTGAACTCAGCACCTCTTGTTGGAAACGCTGGAGCATCTTGTCTTCGCTCATTTATCTACCCTTTTCATTAATGACCTGAAGAGATCTCAGTCTGATTACCGCCTACTGAACGCCCGCGTAATACGTTCGGCGATCATATTTGCGGCCTGGGTATTCGCAGCCTGCTCATTCAACCCCACCCAGATATCCAGCTCCAAAGCACTGCCCAACACCTCGGGCAGTCGCCTCACACCTTTGTCCAAATAAACCGCATTATCGGGTAATAGCCCAACGCAATTGGCCCAACGGACCATCTGCCATTGAACATCAGGAGAATTGACATGGACCGATCCGTGGCGACGTTGCGCAATAAAATCATTCCATTGTGCAAAGTTCGCAAAGTGCTCATATCCTTGATATTGGGCTGCCATATAGTGATCCAGATCATCTAACGACTCAGGTACCATGCGCCCGCGTATAAGGCGTTCCGTAGCATAGAGCGAGAAACTCTGTGTCGATAAACACCGTGGCTGTACCAACTGACTGCTAAGCTCGCTGTACCTGCGCGGTTCTTGCATCCAGACAACCAGATCGGCATTTTTCTGTAGCTCAGGCGTGTCATCTACCAATGTGATCTTTAATCCGGAATTCTCTCGCAAGACTGAAATCACCTCTCGATACAAGAAACTTTCCAGCACCAGCTTTGGGAGAGACAGCACCAAATCGCTGTGCTCTCCATAAATATCCGCCGCAGAGACTCCAGCCAGATGTTGCTCACTAAACTGATACAACTGGTTACCGTCATCGGTCAGATTTGTCCGACCGCCTGTTGAGCGGAACAGCTGCATATCCAAGCGTCTTTCAAGCAACCTGATTTTTTTGCGCAACGCCTCGTGCTTCATTCCCAAGCTTCGCGCCGCCATGGTAAAACCGCCCCGGCGCACTACGATCACAAAATACCGCACTGCATTCCAATCATTGAGCAGTTCAGCTTTGACCCGCTCAGATGGAACGGTAGAACACCCAACAGTCACTCGGTCTGTTCCAGCACCACATTCAACGCCGCACCATCGATACTCAATGTGCCGGCGTTGACCAGTCCTTCCATATAGGCTTTTGCAACCAGCTCTTTACGTTGGCTGCGAAGGCTATTACGCAATTGCTCGCGTACCTGATCCAGGGCTGCCACCCGGGCAGGCTGCATGTCCGTCAACTTGAGAACGTGCAACCCCGTTGGAGTTTGCACCGGGTCCGATACAGCGCCGACCTCGAGCTGTGCAAGCACCGGGCGAATCTCTGGTATCAGAAGCTCCAGCGGTCGCATACCTATATCACCGCCTTGCTGGGCACTCTGCGGATCTTCGGAGTTCTTCCTGGCCAACTCAGCGAAGTCGGTCTGGCCTTCTCGCGCCGCGTTGGTCAGCTCTACCGCGCGTTTGCGCACATCCTCAAGAGAGCCCTGATCATTCACTGCCAGAAATATCTGACTGACCTGATACATTGCAGGAGTCGCCCACTGCCCCTTATTGATCTCATAAGCAGCATTCAGCTCTGCCTCGCTCGGATAGTCCTCCGGTACCTGGCTGACCGAATCCAGATAAGTGCGCAACACAATCTGCTCGGTTGCCGAGCGGGCCATCTGCTGAATTTCTTCCCGCTGATCCCAGCCCTGCGCAACAGCCTCACTCAGCAGCTTTTTCTCCGCCAAGCGAGAACGCAGCCAGTCATCAATCGCGGTACGGTTCTGCCCCAGCCGATCAGCCGAACCCTGAGGCAGACCAGCCAGCAATGCCTGTAGCTCATCAGCCTCAATATACTGGTCGCCCAGCTGGGCTATCGTCGCGACCGACCCCGACAGTTGAGCACCATCGACTTCCACCTTCTTCGTTTGCGGGTTCTTGTCTCCCATAGCCATGGACACTACTGTTACGAGCAACAACCCCGCGCCGAGACCGACAAAAACCGTACCTTTCTTCACCAGATCAGACCTCCTCACCCAAGAATTCGTCGGCTGTTTCAACCTGTGTTGACGTGGCATCAGCCTGATCGGCAGTCGACGCTCGGTCTTGTTCATCGCCAACCGCAGTGCGGCTGTACTCACGCAGATAGCCGACAAACTCAACCAACAAACGATCCCACAACTCGAGTGCATTACGCATGTACGCCGGGGTCACGCCACCAGCGACGATTACGTCCACCTCCAGCACCAGAAACTCGCCTTGCTGCGACATACGGGCAAAGCGCCGGGAAATATTCCATTGCGCCACCAGACCAGCGGGCAGTTCACCCTGCACACGCAGCGCGCAACTGAAGGTGTAATCGAAATAGGCGCCCTGCTCCGCCGCCGCGTTGCCGAAGCGCACCGCATAGCCAATACCCTGACTGGCGCTGAGTAACTGCACCACGCCATTCTGCTCGGTGCGATTCACCCGGTATCCGGCGTCCTGAAGGAGCTTGCTAAGTTGCTCGATAGTAATGGATTCGATGAGACTGACTTCATTCATTTCTATAATTCCTATCGCAATAATCAATGACTGCCGCTTGGCAGCGTGGCAATACAATTAAGACAGTTACTTGACTGAACTCTGCAGCGGCGCATCAAAAATGGTCTGGTACAACTCATCACCATACATCTGTGCCAACTCCTCGAACTTCACTCGCGCTCCACCGGCGAAAGGCTGGCGGATTTTCATCACATCCCCCATATCCATCGCTTCATGCGCAGCCAGGATCTCCTTGGCGACACCGTACATCTGCTCATTCATGGCAGCGCATTGGCGCACCTGCTCATCACGCTCATTCAGGCTTGCTTCCAGAGTCGCCCGCTGAGTCTCGGTCGCCCGAGCCATGGTCAACAGTTCCTGATACGCCTGCTGATGCTGATCAAGCAACTGTGTACTCTTTTCGGCATAGTCATTGGCCCGTTTTTGCAGATCCTGTTTCTGCGCGGCAAGCTGCTCAGCTTGAGAACTGCTTTTTTCCAGATTGCCGGTCAGTTCTTCGATCTGCGCTCTGGCGATAGCCAACTGGTTTTCCGCCGCCAGACGTGCAGCATTGGTTTGCGCCTGTTCACTTTGCAGAGACTGCAACTGCTGGGTAGTGCTGCGCAGTTGCGTACGAAGGCGTTCCTCCATGCTCTCAGCCGAGACACTGGCGGCAGCAAACATACCGAACAGGAGCGCCAGGCCGGGAATGCAAAAGGTACGCAATGGACTGTTCATAGTGTTCCTCCCGTGAAGTCCACGCACTTAAAAGCGCGTGTTCAGCTCTAATTGCAGAACGTCGATCTCAAACGGCGCGCCGTAGACCTCTTCTGAACTCAACCAACGCGCACTGCCGTAAACCCGGTCGGCCAGACCATAATGGCCACCCACGAAATAGCCCTTAGCATTGGTGCCACCAAGGTGGAAGGTCGAATCGTTGAAACCATCTGGCAGTGCATCAGGCTGGATGTACTTGTAGCCAGCGAACACGTTCCAATCGCCCTGCTTGAGCATATCCATCGAGTTACCCAAAGCCGCACTCAACATCCACGCATTGGCGCCGCTTTCGATCTCGCCGTTCTCATCCAGGTTATTGGCGAAGAAGCCGGCGGAACGCTTGCGCATCTCCGACTCGTCATACCCCAGGTTATGCACATAATTCAGGTGGGTACCGAGCTTCATGTTGTTGAACAGATCAGTCTCCCAGGTCAGGTTCAGATCCAACAGATTGAATTCCGAGGCCAGCCCCACATATTGCGGATTCGGTGTGTCAGTTGAAGGTACGCTCGGGTTCAGCGTGATATCGCGCAGCAAGAACAGGGTATTACCCTTCTGCATGAAGGAAGCACGCGAGCCATCGCTGTCACACTCTGCGTCACCACTCCAAGGTTCGCACGGACTGGAACGCTGCCCCTCGATATCATCGAACTGGTAATAGGCCAACGCCCCCTTGAGGCGGTTACTGTTATTGATCCGCCAATCCGCTCCCACCTGCAGGCCGTAAAGCCATTTGTTCTCACTGTCCTGCTTGTCGAAACTGGGAGTGGAAGCGTCAGAGGTATACTCCACCGGGAAGGCACCGAGGGTACCGAACAGCGACAGGTCATTACTGAACGGATGATTGAAAATCGCCGCCATACCATCGAAGTTCAGATCATTCGAATACAACAGATCGGTGGACATGAACGGATTGGCAATCCGGCCGCCGGTGATGCTGAGACGATCAGATGGCGTCCAGGTGATATAGCCGCGATCCAGCCAGATATCCTTCTTGCCGAAGCCCGCACCCAGCGTCTGAGTGGTCGAGACCGGGCTGGAATCCGACCCGGTACCAATGCGAATGCCGGCTTTCCAGGTATCCGACAGCTGCGCGTTCAGGCCGAAGCGTGCCCGCAGCCGCAGCATATTCTCGCGATCCTCACGGCTATTAAGTATCGGCGGCCACGTCGAGTTGGTGAACTGATTGACGTCGTAGGGGCCGTCCTCGTTCAACTGCGCAAAGTCGAAGAACTCATTGCTATTGGTATTCGAGTACAGACGCGACTCATTGCGCAAGCGCATGTCGCCCTCGAAACTGATACGTGAAGCCCAATCCGGGAAGGTGTTGGGCTGTGCCCAGTTCTCTTCCTTAGCCTGGGCCATGACCTCCTGCTTAACCTCGTCACGGATCTGATTTCGCACCACCGCCGGTATATAAGGCACCCGCACATCACCCGGCTCAGCCGGATGGGCGGCAGGTGCACTGCTGGCAGTCTGTCGTGCTTGCAGCGCTTCCGCCTCGGCCTGCTGGATCAACGCCTGTGCCTGATCCTGTTGCAACACGCCCGAAGACACCAACAGGCGAATCAGATTGATGGTCGCGTTCTCCGACGGTGCCGGCGCTTGCGCTGCAGCGTGCCCCGCCATGACCGTAACCACGACGCCAACAGCCATCGCTAACCGGTTCACTCTAGAATTCATTTTCGCAATACTCCTGATATGACGTTATGTTCAGCGATAGGCTCAGTTGGCTCTTCGGCCCTGCAACTCAACACGCGTGGGCATGGTCAGTGAAGCCGGTGGCCGCTCTGCAAAACCAGGGGCAGCCCGCAGCGCTTTCAGCAACTTCGCATCCAACTCCTCATCACCACTGCCGCGAAACAATTCAGCTCGGGTAATGTTGCCGTCAGTGTCCAGCCAGATATCGGCCTGCACCCGGAACACCTCATTACGCAATTCCGTGGCATCAGCCATCAGCTTCTGGAAGGCATATGAGAGGTACTGTTCATAGGTACCGGTGCCCAGTCCCCCGCCTCCCGAGCCGGACATGCCACCGCTCTGCCCTGCACCGATGTTGAAAGCGTCCGACCCAGCCTGCGCATCCGCATCCATTTGCATGGGCTCAGCCATATCGTCAGCGGGCGACGGTGCTTCCTGCTCGGGCATCGGCTCTGGCTCCGGTTCAGGCTCCAGAGGTTCCGGCTCAACCACCTCTTCTTCGATGGGCTCTTCCGGCTCGGGCGGTTGCTCCGGCTCCGGTGGTGGCGGAGGCGGTGGTGGCAAAGGCACTATCATCGGCACCTTCGGTGCCTCACGACGCACCCCGCTCATATCGTTGGCCCACTGCCAGAGCATGAACAACAGCCCGGCAGCCACCAACAAACCACCTCCCCACTTGGCCCACCGTAACCACGGTCTGGCGGAATCCTGAGGTGATTCGGGTCTGGGGTTATTGGTGTTCATATTCATCCCTGACCTGGTTTCCCGGTTACCAGCCCCACTTTCGACAGCTCCAGCTGACGTAGCAGATCAAGCACCTCGACAACTTTCTGATACTGCACAGCGGCATCGCCGCGCACGATCAGGGGAAAGTCCGGGTTGAGTGCCTTCTCGGTACGCAGGCGATCCTCCAGTTCAGTGATGGTTACCGGATAAGCATCCAGAAACACCTGGCCCGAATCGTTGATGGAAATCGCCTTGGTCTTGGGTTGCGACAGTGACACCGATGAACTGGCCTTCGGCAAATCCACCTGAATACCGGCAACCTGTGCCGTCGCAGTGAGGATGAACATCACCAGCACCACCATGAGCACATCAACCAGAGGCGTGATGTTGATGCTGTCAACGGCGGCATCATCTTCGTCATCTGGAGTAATTCTCGAAGCCATGATGACTCTCCCTTAGGCAGTGGCAGGCGTGTTTGCGTGCGAATCGGTGCCCGGCGAGGTGATCCTGGTCGAGGCCCGGCCCCTGCCATGAATCTCAGCCAGGCGAGTAACGAACTCATCGACAAAGATCCGCATGTCCGCACTGACTTCCTTGTTACGCGTGGTCAGGCGGTTGTAGCCGAACAGTGCCGGTATCGCGACGAACAACCCCATGGCAGTCGCCAGCAACGCAGCGGCCATACCTGGTGCAATCGCATTGATATTCACATCACCAGCCATAGCCGTACCGAGGAACACCACCATGATGCCCATCACCGTACCCAACAGACCGATGTAAGGGCCACCAGCGATGGCATTGGACAACGTGGACAGCTTCGAACCCAGCGCCTGCAGCTCCCGGGTGCGGACCCCGTCCATCGAAGCGCGAATGGCTTCAATAGTGGCACCGGAGATCGCATTCACATCCGCGCCTTGCTCCCGGCGGGTGCGAATCTCGTTCACCCCTACCGCATACAGCCGCCACAGTGAGGAATTTTCCAGGCGTTGTGCCAGCGCCGGATCATCAGCCAGCAGTTCAAGGCGAGTGCCCACCTTGGTAAATTCGGTACGAAAGATGTCATTGCTGCGGGCCAGGCGCGTCACAGTGCGGTTCTTGTGATACATGATCCACCAGGACTGGAGCATCATCGCCGCTAACACCGCGAGTACGATCCAGGCGTCGAATGGCACAGCGCTCAGCAGAAAGCCCAGACCGCCGAAACCAAAGCCAGATTGCTCCTCATCGACACCGTATACCACCAACCGCGACTCAGACCCTTGCGCCATTGCATCTGCCGTGATCAGTGCAATGGGCCGGGCTGTCTTGGATATGCGAAGCTCATCAATACCGCCGATAAAAGGTTGGTAGGTGCTGGTAACCGCCGGAACAGCGCTGCCTTCGGCATCTTCTACTACGTCACCCTCGGCAGCCTGCGCTACCGCCACGGGAGCCTGTGCACCGGGGACATCACCACCAATGGCCATGAACGAGCTGAACGCAGGCAAAGCCACAGCCAGACTGGCTGACTCACGGCCATTGACCAACAGCCTCAGTTGAGTGCCATCGGCAATGATCGTCAGATGCTGCCACTGCCCCGGAGATAGCTGCGCCGCCGGTTGACTGCGCTGCCCATTGACCTCGACGAAGGGAGCGCCCTGACTCAAGCCCAACAGCAAGGAGTTACCCCCTTCGCGGCGCGACAATATCAAGCGCTCACCATCCACCTGATCCGCCCGTACCCAGGCACTGGCAGTGAAGTTACCGCCCGCCTCGGTAGCCAGCGACGGGCTGGCTGGCAGCATCAACGGCTGACCGGCCAACAACAGTGACTTGCCAATAACCCCGTCCATGGCCGTACCGGCAACTGTCTGTGCGTGGTTGCCATAAGCCGTTGTGTCACGCGGAGGAGCCGAAGCCGCCCTATCAAAGTGATAGACCAAGGTGTAGTCGGCATCGAAGGTGAGCTGCCCATTACTGGTAGCCGGCGCCTCAGGGTTACCGTAATACATCCAGATATCCTGAGCCTGCCCCTGCTCCACCAGCGGCACATCCACCCATATCTGAGCCATCCCCATCAATGGATCAAAGCTCTCGATCTGATGGCTCAGGACAGTCTGGTCATCGGAAGCAACGAAACGGATGTCCGCGCCCTGCTCGTCCACACCGTCAAAGGTAAAGTTGCCAGTGTGAAGACGTACCAGCATCGGGGTACGTCCCAGTGTCTCACTGATCGGCGCCCCCTCTGGGGTGGTGTCGATCGTAATCTGCTTACGATAACTCCAGTCCTCCTGCCACCAGGCGCTGGCGGTGCCCGGGAGCAAAAGCCCCAGGCAGATGATCATGGATAGCATTAACCGTTGCATGAAAAGATACTCCGAAGTCTGTCAGTGCCCGTGTTGTCAGAAGTTCGCCTGCACACTGAAGTGAACGCGCGAATCGTGTTTTGAGGTGTTGGGGCCGTCCTGCAGGGGCAAAGCCCAATCCACACTGCCGGAAAGCCAATCATTGAAAACTGCCCGTGTGCCCACCCCTACGCTGGCCAGGGAGAAATCATCTTCCTGCTCCGGCAACGTATCCTGCAGGAACACCTGCGCAGCATCGGCAAAGGCATAGAAACGCCAGTCACTCAGGTAATTACTGACGTACTTGCCCAACGAAGGCGTAATCAGTTCCTGGGAAACAACGTAGCCATCGTCGCCAGAAGCTTCCGTAGCCAGATATCCCCGCACCGAACTGCCCCCACCCGCCGATAGCTGCTCACTGGAAATCAGCGGCCCGGAAGCCAGCTGGAAACCGAAAGTGGTACTCAGCTGCCAAGCGCTCGGCAACGTGACCAGATAGGAGGTATCACCCTTGAACACACCGAAACTGGGGCTGGAATCCCAGCGCTTCCGGAAACGGAAATCCTCGGGCTCACTGCCATAACCCAGCAGTGACCGCGGGTTGGCTACCAAGCTCAGCCCCAGGCTGAACTCGGAGTACTCGGTATAGCGAAAACCGCTGTAGCCAAAGGTAAGCGGCGCATACTTGATAGGGACCGAGTCGGTTTCACCAGCGAAGGTGACCTCCTCATCAAAGTCCTTGAAATCAACCCCCGCCGAAAACGCATGCGCCCAATCACCCGCGATCGGCAACGCATAGGTCGCGGTCACACCGTATGAATGGCCTTTACCCAACACGTTGGTGCCACCGACAGTGGCTACGTTGCTATCCGACTTGAAGCCGGCAAAGCGTAAACTCCAGCGCTCGCCCAGCGGCATCGTGTAAGAGCCGGACCAGACTTCCGCACTATCACGATCCTCGGGAGCAACGAAATAAGTTAGGGCAATCGAGTGGCCCAGCTGCCATAGGTTGTTATGACCCACCGAGACGAAACTACGCAGCTCCTCGGTATCAGCGCTGTAATCGTTGTTCATACCCAGATTGACGAACCAGGGCTTTTCGTCGTCCACCTGAAGGTCGATATCCATAGTTCCTGGCCGTTGCCCTTCACGCACCAACGGCATGACCTGACGACCTGCCGTACGGTTAACCTGGCCAAGCTCTTCCTGCACCTGAGCAAAGTCAGGAACACCACCTTCCTCCAGAGCAGGCACTCCATCGCGGATCGACTTTGGCGAATAATGCTCAGCACCTACCACTCGCACCCGGCCGACCTTGGTTTCCATCACCTGCAAAAACACGATGCCGCCCTGCACTTGCTGTTCAGGCAGTTCGATATAAACCGACTGATAGCCCTTGCCCTGGTACTTCTCCTGCAGAGCATCACGAGCGGACTCGATATCAGCAAGAGAGCGTCCCGGCCCAAGAAACGGATAAACCGCCTCTTCTATATCCTGGGCGTCCAGTACGGTATTACCGCGCACTATATATTCATTGATATCAACCCGTTGTGCCTCGAGCGGAACGTCCGCGGTCGCTGTATTACCCACGGATTCCGGCGTCTCGGCAAACACCTGCGTGCCCCACAGCACAGAAGCCAGGCAACCCGCAGCCAGTGACAACTTTGCAGTCCCACCCGGCCGACAAACCCTAAACAGATACTCCACACAACCCCCTTGAGGTCTCAATGACTCCACTCCGTCAGGAGCCACCTTCTGGAAAACAGCTCTGCCAAAGCACAGCGCTGACAAGCATTACCGCGACGCCAACGCTTACGTTGCTGCCTCGCCTCACCAGATATCCCACACACCAGCGCTGCCGGAATGTCACCGTGCCTTGCTTGCTGGTTTGTCGTGCCGGTTGATCCGTTCGCCTATAAGACCGGGCTCGGTATCCCCACCCGAACTTTTGTAACCAAAGCTTCATGAAAGAAATCGAGGGGGGTGATAACGAGGTGAACAATGTGGCGGTCAGCGACTTAAAATCTGGCAAATCTATCGTGGCTTGGTGCTATGACGACTTGATGGCAAAAAATGGAGTCAGAGAATCAACCAAGAGGACATTGGGTGGCCAGCTAGCCAAACGTATGCTCCAGCACCTTGCCACAACCCAGATGTAACTCTATAATTCAGGGTGTTATATAGAGTTAATCAAGATAAAACACAATATAATGTATTTAAATATCAGAAAGCCTGACGAGATCATTAAGCTCCTTTGTATGCGTTTGCGTACAGAACGGCTATCTCAACAGATGACACAAGCCGAAGTGGCCGCACGCGCCGGCATTGGCGTCAATACCCTGTCCAATCTGGAAGCTGGTCGCAACATCGGGTTTGACAGTCTCGTACGTGTAGCCATGGTGCTAGGCCGCCTCGATGAGCTGGAGAACCTGTTCAAGCCAAAGCTGGACAGCCTCGACGACATTCATCGCTATGAAAACAGCGCCCAGCGTCAACGCATCAAAAAGAAGAGCAACAATGCTTAAACAAGTGGATGTTTACTACGATGGTTGGGGCGAGCACTGGCGGTGGGGCTCTTTGGTGCTTTCGACCGCGATCACCGGCCGTCCTCTGATTGCTTTCGAATACAGTGACGAGGCCCGGAAGCGGGGGCTGGAACTGTCAGCCCTCACCCTCCCCTTGGCTGGCCCCAAGCTACGCAAGGACTTCCCCGAACACCAGATGGGGCTGCCAGGCCCAGTCTATGACTCGCTTCCTGATGGCTGGGGAATGCTGCTGATGGATCGCTTATTCAAGCGTCGCGGCCTCAACCCTGCGCGTATTGGCCCATTAGAGCGGTTGACGCATATCGGCCCCCACGCCATGGGTGCAATGTCATTCGAGCCCGCAACCACCGGGATTTCTGAGCCAGCCGAGGAGATACCGCTCACCCAACTGGCAGTGGAAATTCAAGATGTACTCAGTGGCGAAGGGGGAGAGTTTCTGCAACGGCTATTGCTTATCGGGGGCTCTCCGCATGGTGCCAGGCCAAAGGCGTTGCTGTATCGCAATGCAGGGCAAGGAACCTTCACTACTGCGGATGCACCCGGCCTGGAAGCCTGGCTGGTCAAATTCCCCGCGCAAAACGAGCACCCAGAAGTATGTGCCATTGAAACTGTCTACGCCCAATGCCTGCGAGAATGCGGGATCAGCACCCCAGATACTGAGTACTTCGACCTTCCCAACGGCCAAGCAGCCTTTGCCAGCAAACGCTTTGACCGTCAGCAAAGAATGCGGGTGCCCATGCAAAGCCTCGCGGCCTTTACCCAGGCAGATTTCCGCAATCCCGGTGCGTTGGACTATGTCAGTTTTTTGCGTGCAACCGGATTTTGCACCAATGACGTGCGAGAAAAAGCACGGGCATTTGAACGTGCGGTCTTCAACATCGTATTCAACAACCGGGACGACCACCCTAAAAACTTCGCATACACCATGTCAGCCACCGGACACTGGAAGCTGGCACCAGCTTATGACGTTACATTCTGTGAGGGGCCGGCTGGATACCACCAAATGGATGTGATGGGTGAGGCATTGCACATCGACCGCAAGCGCCTCCTCTCCCTGGGGATGGAAGAAGCGGAGCTGTCGGCGCAAACCGCAGCCTATATGATCGATAACATGTGCCATGTAGCGAGCAGTTTCACGGCCAGTGCCGAGCACCTGCTGCCTGGCCGAATAACCCCAGACACATTGCGCACGGTTCAACAGCGCATCGACGATAATATCCGCTTGCTGCGTTGATCTCACTTTGGTTCTGGCTAGCTGTGATCCCTCAGCAGGTTGTTCGCTCGGACAGAAAGAACATATTCCCCCTAGTGGGGTTACCAGCTTGACCGCACAGGCTTGGTGATAACAGAATGAGTCTCAAAATCTGTCTATGGCGCACAAGGAGAAAGCCATGCCCAAAAAAATAAAGAAAGGACTGCTTGTTTACCATTTGACAGCGCTGGGAAATCTTCCATCTATTCTTGAGCATGGTCTCAAATCCCGCTCCACCTTACCCAGCGCCAACTTCGAAGATATAGCCGATCAAGAAATAATAACTTCAAGAAGAAAAAATGGGCTGGAAGAGCTCGTACCCTTCCATTTCTTTTCAAAAACGCCTTTTGACTACGCTGCTCAACACAATCATCGCGAACAGCCTTTTGTGTTCATAACAGTCAAAAGGAATTATGCATCCGAAAATAATTGGAGAATTATCCCAAGCCACCCGTTAAGTGGCCAAGCACCGAATATCATGGATTATAAATCAGGATTTGACGCCATAAACTGGGATCTAATGGAAAGCGATCAGCATCGCTACGATACAAATCCAGAATACAAGCAAACCTGCATGGCAGAGTGTCTATCGGAAAGTACTATAGATGCAAAAAACTTTCACTCTATCTTGGTCAGAAGAGAAGATGATGCGATAAGGGTAAGAGCAATGCTTAATAATTTTGGACTCAAAATGCATCTAAATATACAACCGCATATGTTTGTAGGATGATTACATGCATTATTCAAGCCTGAACCCACAGAAAGCGCTGATCTGGCGCATTGTCCACCGTGATAACATCCCGTGGATTCTGGATAATGGCTTGCACTGCGGCAACAGCCCGATGCAGTCGCCTGCCTGGGTTCATATCGGCAACCCCGACCTCACGGATAAACGGGGTTTTTGCCCTGTGCCCGCTGGACAGGCAGGCTACCTCAATGATTACGTTCCCTTCTACTTCACTCCATTCTCACCGATGATGAGGAATATTCATACTGGCTGGGGCGGAATCCGACAACGGGCCAATGATGAAATCGTCATCCTGGTGTCTAACCTGCCCAAACTGAATGAAATGGGGCTTCACTACGTGTTTACCGATGGCCATGCCTACTACGCTTGGTCAAAATTTTATACGGATCTTCGCGATCTGGACAAAATTGATTGGCCTATCATCCAGGCTAGGGATTTCAAGCGTGATCCGAATGATCCAGGCAAATTTGAGCGCTATCAAGCAGAAGCCTTGATTTACCAGCATTGTCCCGTAGCTGCACTGGATGGGATGATTTGCTACAATGAGCAGACGCGAAATCTACTGAACCAATGGCTGGTAGCACGTCAGATTGCCATACCAGTGCATGCCCGACCAACATGGTATTTCTCATGATTCACTTTACGAAAGGCAACTTGTTGGAAGCTGAAACCGACGCCCTGGTGAATACCGTGAATACCGTTGGCGTCATGGGAAAAGGCATTGCCCTCATGTTCAAGGAGCGTTTTCCTGAAAATATGGCCGCCTATGCCTCTGCATGTAAGCGAGGCGAGGTAGTAACGGGAAAGATGTTTGTAACGGACACTGGCGAGTTAATGGGGCCAAAGTGGATTATTAACTTCCCAACCAAGCAGCATTGGCGTTCCCCATCAAGGATAGAATGGATTGAAAGCGGTCTAATAGATTTGCGCAATATCATTATAAAAAAGCAGATAAGATCAATCGCCATACCGCCACTTGGATCTGGAAATGGCGGCCTGAACTGGCAAGACGTAAAACCAGTAATAGAGCAAGCCCTGGCTGGCTTGGATGACGTTGAAATTCTAGTTTATGAGCCCACGTCTACCTATCAGAACGTTCAAAAGAAAAGTGGCGTAAAAAAACTGACGCCTGCTCGAGCGATGATAGCGGGGCTCGTTCAGCGCTATTGGGTCATGGGGATGGAATGCAGCATGCTGGAAATCCAGAAGCTGGCTTGGTTTTTACAGCGCGTTATTGAGTCGAAAGGGCTTAGAAATGAATTGAAGCTCCACTTCGAAGCCAATTATTATGGCCCATACGCGAACAATCTTGACCACCTGCTGAACGCGCTGGATGGTAGCTACCTAAAAGCTGAAAAGCGGATTCCAGACTGCAACCCGCTGGACGTTATCGCATTTGATGACTCCAAAAAAGAATATGTGGAAGCCTTTCTTAACAGTGAAGGGAAGGACTATTTGCCAGCGATGGAAAAGGCAAGCGAGATCATCAATGGTTTTGAGTCACCCTACGGCTTGGAACTGCTGTCTACGGTCGACTGGCTGTTAGTAAATGGCGGCTGTGAATTTACCGTAGAGTCTATTAGAGCAGGCATGACACGCTGGCCAGCAGGAAAACAGTGGGCCGATCGAAAACTCACCTTGTTCGATGATAAGAGTCTACAAATTGCGATAGAACGCCTGAAAACGATCGCATTGTAAACGCCTCGGCTTGCTCCATCATGCCATTGCCTATGTGCTTGGAGATAGGGACGCCAACCGCTAATGTCTCGAGCATCTCAAACCAAACCGCCGCCGCAGGAAAGCGCTGCGGCAAATAACCATAATTATGGCGCATTTAAATTTAAAATGAACAAGCAGATGACCCTGCTTGTCTACAGTTCTGATGATGGTACCCTAGGATGCCGGCTAACTTAAAAAGAGGCAGCGTCGTAGAAGTGACTAATAAGGTCGGTGCGCTGTTTGAGGAAGAAGTAGACGTCCATGACATCAAGATCCTTTTGAGGCTTTCTGTTGTTACTGCTAGTTCCAGCCTCGGAACAGGGCCGAGCGCGCAGTAATGCGTTCGTCTGTTGACTGTAACTGTATCAGCCAGTTGTTTTCTGAGTTGACGAAAACGCTGTGCAAAACGACGTCGAACTTTTCCTTGGATACTGCCATGGTCTCGCTGTCCAGGTCGGCCAGCGTGCCGGCGAGGTAGTCCGGGAGCCTGATCAGCTCATCGAAGCGGTGTTTGCCGGTTTTCTCAGGAATCTCAAAGCGAAGAGTGGCTAAAGATGATCCAATGTTTTGGGTCTCCCTCTGCTCAGGTGTGGTGAGTTCGATCGCTTGGGTCAGGTAGTACACGTATGCTAAATCGGACACCACTGCATCATGCCGCTCAAAAAGCGCATCTCGGTCAGAAATCCAACGGATTGCCCTAGCACTCACCGCTTGGTTGAGCATGTTGCAAAGGGTCGCCACCATCGCAGCCACCAGATGAATTTGCCTGGCTAATTTCGCATTTACATTCTTGTGGCTCAGATCTCGCTTGAAGGCACTCAGCCTTTTGATAGCGCTCTGGTGATAGTCAATGTCACGCGCATCCTGATAAAGAGAAAGACGGTCATCCAGAAAGGATATAGCTCCGGCGACCAGAGCGCTCATAGCCTCGACGCTCAGATAGTTGCGCAGCAATGCAGCATCCCGCCTCATGACGAACGAGACGCTGAACGTCACAGGCACCTCGCAGGCCAGGTACTGGACCAGGCCGAGCGGAACCTTGTTTGTGTTCTTCAAGTCTTTGGGCGCCGCACCGGCTATGTACTCGCAGATGTTCTCAGTCGTGTCGTGTGGAGCGACAATTACAAAGCTGAAGACGTCGTTTCCTTTGTGGACGTCGCCAATGCAGTAGTCCGAGACCACTGACCATGGCATGCCAGCTGGATAACGAGAAAACCACTGTTTCAACTGCAATCGCGTTGTCGCAGTGGCTTGAACCAGGATGGGAAGCAGATCAATCATAGCCTAAGACAAGACTACCTTTCATGGGTCGCCAACTTTGCTAGCAAGTAGCTGGCGACGGTGCCAATAGACTCAATTGCTGCCTTGGCCTCAGCATTTGTCAGCGTAGGAAGCCATGGCCGCCCGTGACCAGTCCCCTGCTTGTTCCGAACGCGGTTCACACCGAGCGCAGTAGCGAACAACCCCCGCTCCATCGCGCGGACAGGCGACTCGCCCTTAACTTCGGGTATCTCAGGCACCGCAAGATCCAGCGCAATGAAAGCCATGCCCAATAAAGCCTGAAAGTTGGCACCTGCGGGATAGTCTCCTCTTATTGTCATAAGCACATGGGCAGCAGTGGCCTCAAGCAGATCCTTGCCGGTTCCAGCCACAAGAGCTGCATCCTCGGCCCCTTGCTGGGCGCGCTGCGCGTAGGCCAACAATGCATCGGTCAACTCTGGACCACGAAGCGCTGTAAGCACTTTCGGGATAAGTGTCCCGTCGTCTGCAAGGAGAAAGCCGACGCTGTCGCAGGCAGACTTGGCGTTCACAATCGCCTCGGTGCCAACGAAGTTTGGCGCCGCCGTACGGAAGCCGCCGCACGCACGAATCTTCCCCAAGAGCCCCATCGCAAACTGCGATGCGGCGGTGGGGTTGGCCGTCATTGCCTCGTACAGCACAGCTCTGACCCGCTTGGACTTCCCGATTACCTGCCCCTGTTGCTTGGGATCAAAGGTCCTCAGTCCAGACGCATTGATCTGAAATTCGATGTCCGAATGTGATGGCTCTCGATAGATTCCGTTATTACCCGAGTCGTCTACCAACTGGGCAAATGCGTGTACGACCATGTCTGTAACAAGAATGTGCGGCATATTATCTTTCAATCAGGGAATCAAGCGCTCGTATGCGATGTGGTTCACCCGATACTGGTCTAAAGACACCGACAACTCAAATAGATAATAAGAAAATGCGTGCCTTGCTTGCGCCGTCGGCACACAACACGACCGTTGCCTGCTCACCCGCCTAGTTGAAACTACTGCTGGGGTGACACCCATATTTAAACCACAACCGGCACAGCATTCACCCAACACCCCTCGCTTTCCGCATCAAAGAAATCCACCTGGATATCCCCTAACTCCTGCTGAAGGGTCTGCAGGGCATGGTGGCAGTAGGCCTGATCATTACGATAAACAGACACAGCTACTCGACGAATCCCGCTATTACACATCCGCTTCAGTAGATGCGTGTCATGCTCACCCATGCCCCAGCCGAATATCGTCAATGTGGTTCGCTGTGATGCAAGCACTTCACGGTAAACAGTCGACAGATAGTAGCTGTTCTGAATGGACGCTACCTTCTGCGGCATCGTCCCCTCGCTGACGAACAGCGGTACCACTCGTTCCCTGCGCCATTCCGCCAGAATGGCATCCAACAGCGCCTCGCCCTCACTGTGAATCTTGAGTTCCTGCTCCACTGCATTTCGACACAGGGCCAGGCTGCCATGAGGGTAGAAAACAAGCGTGTTGGTCCGCTCGCGGTAGGTTTCCCGGAAGCGCCACCAGTTATCGTCAAAGGAGGCATTCCTGAGGAAACAATCTTTGAAAAGATGCTCGTCTCGAACATCAAGCCCATAGGTCATCGTCCAGTAGACCAACAGGTCGTAGTTCAACGATAAAACCGTATCGAACCCCTTGAGGAACTGATACATGCCAGGCAGCTGATCGCGAATTTCATCATATTCAGGGTGAACATCGCGTACAGCCTGAATCAGACACTCACGCACATTCACGTATGCGTCATAGGTACGCGTATCTGCCACCTGAAGAGATCTGTTGATGTTGGATGCCTGCCAGACCAGCCTGAGAATCAGCTCGAAATCACAGGTATGGAAGAAATCGAACAGCTGATTCGCGTCATCCGCCAGCAAGCCTGCTCTATTAGCGTGTTGCAACAGAGAGCCGTAATCGAGGCTGGATGAAACAGCCATACTCGCACCATTGCCCAGCAGAATCGTACCTTGATGATATTGGGGTGCAATATCCCCCCAAGGTAAAATTAGAAACGGCATAACCTGCACTCCTTGTAGCATGACTGTATTGCTCCCTTCACCGCACCACTTCTCCCCCCACACGCCTCCGTTCAACCAACACGAAAAAACCTGCAAACACCCGTATCCAGCGCCCAGACCGGTCGGTAATCTCTGCGTAGCCCGCCTTCCTGGGGGCATTGGCCAGGCGCCAGCAGCGCCATGCATACCATTTCATAACGATCCCTTTACTGTCCGACAGCATCTGGATTCAGATCAGGTTGTTCGAGGAGGTGGCCGATATCTCCATCCAACCAGCGATGCAACATGGAGTAGTTCATGGCGAATGCCGGCACCTGAAGCAGTTGGTCAGAGAAGGCCTCACTGATGATTCGCTTGATCAACAAAGGGGCTTCCCGACAGGCAAGCAGAGCCGACACTTCCCGCCGAAAAAGCTCAAGAGAGCAAATCGGGTCTTGTAGAGAGAGCCCTGTAAACCAACGAAACAACAGGTTGTAGTTCAGCTGTTCATGCAACTGAAATTCATTAGGAATCGAATACAGCAGTTGCAGCAGGAGCGCGCGTATCAGGCGATCGGTGGGGAGCTTCAGTCCCCGTTCCGTGGCCAGCGTTGCAAGCATCTCGGCCTGATCCGAGAGGATGGCATCCACTTCCGGCCTGGTCTGCACCAGGATGTGGTTGGGTTGCAGATAGCTGCATATATCCTTCAGTGCGAGCAGCCATTCATCCTGGGAGACGATATAAGCCCAGGGCCGACCGTAGCGGCATACAGCAACCGGTCGCTTCTGTGCCGCCTCAATCACCTTAGCCAGGTTCTGCCCCAGTTCCTGCATTCCCACGCTATCACAACGCCCCTTGCGACACATGCTTCACCCTCCTGTGCAATCACGGTTACATAAGCAATCTGGCGCGCTCTTCTGCGGTAAGCATATTAAGAGCCTGTTCATCCAGCTCACCGGCCCCCAACACCCGCACCAGTTCGTCAGGTTGCTGTGCAGGACTCAGGCTCGCTTCGTCATTGCCCCGCTCCATACGCTCCTCACCGAAGCTGAGTACCCGGGCGCTGAATACAGATGCTCTGCGCTGGGTGGTGCTCTGCCGTACCACATCGTCCACCGCCTGCACCGCGCTGGAAGCAGCGGCACTGGCAGCTGTCAGCGCACCGGTATTGACCGAAGCCACCACCGGAATACCGCTGGACTCGCCCTGCACCTGAATATTGGCTGCGTTGATTACTTGCAACGCAGCGATATTCACGTTGCCCGATACCCGAATCCCTGCCTCACCGGCATCGATGGTACCCAGCGGCGCCAGCAGGTCGATATCGCCTGGCGGCACCTCGGCAATCGGGTTGAGGGTCGCGATACCGGCGCCACTGCTGGGCACCACCGGTGCCAGGCTGACGTTGCCCCAGTTATCGTATTCACGGCGCGGCGGGGTATAGATCACGGTGGTCTTGGAACCCCGACCGGCGTTGATATCGCCCTCCGCCGACCAGGCCAGGATATCGCCACCAAAGGTGGTCATGATCCGGCTCTGGCCGAGCAGAATGTTGTCCAGCGAATAGAGTTGAATATCGCCCTGGCCACGGGTAATCACACCCGCCGTACCCGGAGGTGCCTCACCCTCGACACCGAACACCTGCTGCCCACCCGGCGTCAGCATCTGGATATCACCGCCAACGTTGGTATGCACCCCTGCCCCGCCGTACATCAGAATATCGCCGCCGTAGGCAATCTCGTTACCGGCCACATCATGGGTCGGGAACAGCGCCGCGATAGCGTTACGGCCGCGCAGGTAACTGCCCTGGCGCAGACCATCCACCTCGTTGTACTCACGACCAGCAGCGCGCAGTTCAGCAAAGTAGACATCGCGAGCAAAGATGCGCTGCTGCTCGGCCGACAAACCGGCGTACACCGCCAGCGCTTGCTCAGCATCGCCCTCAAAACCGTAACGCTCGCCCAGCCACTCGGCCAGCTCCGCCTCATAGGTCCGGGCCACCTTGCCTTCCTGCTCGGCCAGCGCCAGCTCCGGATCGGCCAGATTGGCCGGATCAAGGTAGCGCTTGGCAAAGCCCAGATAATCCGCACCCTGAGCACCATAACCGGCCTGCATGACAATGCCCGCACCGGAACGCGAATCACCCGGCACCAACGGCCCCAGACTGGTGACCGCCGCGCGGTCTTCCATCAGGATATTGCGCCCGGCAGTGATTTCCAGGGTGCCGGGGCCTGCCACATTGAAGCTGCTGTAGAGAATGTCGCGGCCAGCGGAAACGATGGAGACATCGTTGGGATCGTTGTGGACGAACAGGTTGCCGGTGCTGTTACCGGTGCCGATAACCGAATGTATCGCGGTTGGCTGCCCCAGTGCAGTACCCGAACTGACAATATCCTGCCCAGCCATCATCCACACCGGGCCAGCCGACTCGTACCAGGTCTGACCCAAGCGTGTGCCGCCGGTGAACTGCAATATCTCCCCGGTACGCAGGCCGACGATATCCTGACCGGCATAGAAACGCGCCGGTGTGGAACTGCCCCACTCGGTGCCGACAGTGGTATTGGAACCGAAGGCAAACAGCGGGAACATGGTGAAGGTGGGGCGCAGACTTTCAGCATGGTGATTACTGACGATAATCTGCTCATTCGCATTCATGCCGGTAAAACCGGGATTGAACGGCGTGGGGATAGCCGCGAGGCTGGCCCCGGATTGGTTCACTGCATAGCCACCAGCATAGATGGAGTCGCCCGCCAGTATCTGCAGGCTGCCGTTAGCGGACGGCGCCAGCAACAGCGAGAAAGTATCGTTATAGCTACCATCGCCGAATATCGCGGAGGTGCCCATATAGACACTGCCATTAGCGGCAACCGCACCCAACTGCGAAGGATAGACAAAGCGCCCATCGGTAGTGGAATAGTTATGCTCAGCATTGGGTGTACGGGCGGATGTGGTGCCAATATCCCCGAGCTGGGTACTCGGGGTCAGGTTACCACCGGCGGACAGCAGGTTGATGGCCGTATTGTCCGTCCACAGCGAGAACCAGCTGTAACCTCCAGAGGTGTATGAAGTGCCATTGGACAGGGTAAAAGCCGAGCTGGCTGGAGTAGCGACGCGCCCTGGGTCACCTGTGCCAGACATGACCAGATCGCCACGAGTCTGCAGATTGGCCACCGCATCACCGAGCAACAATACTGGACCGCCACTGGCACTGCCCAGAGTGGTTCTGAACGGATCATAGGCGCGGGTTTCCTTCGCATCGTTGTAGACACCCGTGCTGCCATAGGTCAAAGCAATACCGCCCAGGTTGCCGGTTTGCATCTGCAGATTGCCACGCAGGTTCGCCAACACACCGTTCAGGTCCAGATTAAAAACATCCGCACGTGCTGCCAGGCCGGGGTTAAGGTCACCACCAATCCTCACGTCCATATCGCCACCACCGGTCAGCAACAGCTCCCCATCAGCCGTAACTCGGCCAGTGCTGCCCACCGCCAACACCAGCCCTTGGCTGCGCGGTGCCGCATTGGGATCGAGGGCAGTAGCCCCACCGCGCTTGACCAACAAGCCAGCATCCCCGGCAACTTCCACACTCAGGTTGCCCCCACCGAGGGTACCGAACCCGGTAAAACCGACCAGCTCAGGTACAGACTGCACACCACCCATCGAGTGCGATCCATTGACTTTGGCGCCGCCCGGAATATAGGTACCAAAGTTGACCCACCAACTGGTCGAAAGAGGCTCTACCCTGTGAGTATCGCCGGTGCCCTGACGCCACAACCAGTTGCTCAAATTGGCGCTGGTCGATTGGCCACGCAGGTGCCGGTCTGCGCCCGACAACCGATGGTCGGCCAATATATCGCCGGTCAAATCACCGCCAGTGCGCAACAGCAGGTTGCCACCACCAGCCGGATACCAGGCGGCATAGGTGCTGTTTACTCCACCCTCGACCAGCTTCTCGTAACCAGCATTGATATCTTCATCACTGCCCCCACTGGTTCCCAGGTAAGAGCCATCGCTGGCCTTAGCCCGCGGCTGGTTGAAGTCCGCAGCCTGACCATCCGCCAGTGCGGCAGTGGACGTGCCCGCCGTATAAACTCCATATAACGACTGCATATTCAGATCACCACCAGCAATCAGATCAAGATCACCTGTGCCGGTACGCAGTACGCTGAAAGCTTGGGTTACAGGATGAAGGGCAATCACCTCACCACTGCCACCAATATTGATGCACTGGCCAGGCTCCTGCTCACAAATGTTATAGCCAGGGTCCAGAGCCCAATCATCTACCGGTGTGTTGGGGGGCATATACCAGTTGCCTTCTGCCCACAACCAGGATACTTGCACACATTGGCCTGGTTCTTGCTCACAAATGTTATAGCCAGGGTCCAGAGCCCAGTCTTCAACTGGCGTACCAGCGGGCATATACCAGTTACCTGTTGCCCAATACCAGACTCCTCCGCCGCCAGTCTCCCTGAGATGGGAGTAATGCGTATCTGCCAGGATCATCGATCCCGCCGCTTCTTTGCGTGTCAAACGACTATCCGCCGCCTCGGTATCCGCCCCCGCCACTGCCCGCATGGACCAGGATTGCGAGCCTTCCGGCAGCATGGCCGCCACCGCCCAGTTTTTCCCTTGACGGTCGCCATTGGCCGGGCGCAGGGGCATGGAGATGGCACCCTCCGGCAGCATGACCAGGGTTTCCGAGGGAATCAGAGCGCCGCGTGGCAACGCAAGGTTGCTGGCAAGAATCAGGGTGCTCGGTAGTGCTGCCCCTTTGGGCCAGAGCATGGTTTGCAGGCGGGTATTGCCGGTCAACAGGGTACCAGCGCCCAGCCGGGTATTGGCCGGTAGGGTAACGGCGCTGTCCAGAATAGTACCGGCGGCATACAGCAGCTCGCCGGCGGCATCAAAGATCGGCGCATGCAGCACGGTATCGGCCGGCAGGGTCAGAGGAGCATCCAGCACACCGTCCACCGGCAGCTGGGTGCCCGCAGCAAACTGGGTAGCGCCAATCGGCAGGTCATAGTTCAGGGTCTTGCCCGCAGCAAACTCGGTGCCGGCGGCCAGGGTCACGCCGGGGCCAGGTACCACCACATCACCGCCATAGGCGATATAGCCTGGGGTCAGCACCCAGCCATTATCGTCCGGGGTCTCCGGCGGCGGGGCAAAGCCATCGTTGATGCTGCCGTAGATATCCAGGTCGCCACCGGCGCGAATCACCAGGTTACCCACCTCACCGGAGCCAATCACACTGGTGTGCGGGGTATGCGGGTTGAGGCTGGCGTAGCGATGACCGGACAGGTCCAGATCACCACTGACGATCATATCGCCATCGGCCGTGGCGCTGACGATTTCAACGCCGGGGCGCAGGCGGAAGGCATCGGCGTAGGTGGTGTTATTCAGCCCTGCCAGCTTATTGCTCAGCAGTTGGTCATTGCTCAGCGCAGCATTGATAAAGGCCTCGCTGTCCGCATGCTTGGCGTCCAGATAAGCCTGGTCGATGATCTGGTAGGGCCGGCCACTCGCGGCCTCGTCGCTGCCGTAGGCGGCATCGTCATAGCGCTGCACGGCATTCACCGCAATCGAGCGGGCACCTTGAATGTTCAGACTGCCACTGGCGTCGATATCAATATCACCTGCGGTAGCGCCACCCAGGCGCGGTGCATTCAGCTCCAGCGTGCCACGATCACGGTTGTCATGCAGGCTCGGGTTGGTCTGCACCCGCGCATCAGCGGTGCCGTGGCGCAGGTCAATACGGGCACCATCGGCCAGCAGCAATTGGCCATCGCCGGAACTCAGTTCAACCACAGCCCGGTTGGGGGAATCTATAATTTTGCCGTAGCTGTCCAGGCGCAGCATCTCGCCGTGGGCATCCAGCAGCGCATTGCCGGCGAGGGTCAGTCCCTGCTTACCGGCCAGGCGGATACTGCCGACCCGTTCGCCACTGGCATCAATGGTGCCGGCCACGGTCAGGTGGCCGCCGTCCACCGAGACACTGACATCACTGGCTTTAAGTTCATCACCAATGGCCAGGTCGCCCTGTTTGAGCTGGAAGTGGCGCATGCCCAGCACCTCGCCGTCATTCAGGCGCTGGTTGAGTGCGGCAAACTGATCGCTCAGGCTGCCACTGCCGCCCAACTGCTGGGCACGGATATCCACGCCGCCCGCTGCATAGGGTACCCAGGTACCGCCAGCTTCGTAGTAACCGCTGGCGCTACCAAGAATCTGCCCCTGCAAGTCAACCAGACCGGCGTTGTCATTCAGGGCAATGGCCGACAAGCGGCCACCCTGGTTGTACTCGGCAGAGAGGTCAATGCTGGAGCCCGCCGCCTGGTGAATATCACCGGTGTGGCTCTGCAGGGTTACATCGCCACCCCAGCTGTATTGGGTGGCATCTTCGTCATCATGGAATTCAATACTGCGCCCGGCCATATCGATCTGTGCGCCAGCGGCGAGGGTCAGATCATTCTCGGCAGTCAATACCAGCTTGCCGCTGGGCAGTACCACGGCGGTATCCAGCAACAGGCTATGGCCCGTAATGGCCAGCTTGGCGCCCAGAGCCTCGCTATCAACGGCCGCAACGGTTGCGCCCTCGGGTGCGGTCACGGTGACGGCACCACCGGCAGTAATATGATTGACCGAGCCAGCAGTGCCAGTCAGCAACGGGGTAAGAATATTCAGATTGCCACCGCTATAGCTGACACCTTCACCCGGCACATAGGCCCCCTGGCTCTGGTACACCGCCAAGCTGCCCTTGTTATTGGCAGTTATGCGCTCGCTGGCATTCAGGTTGACGTTGGCAAAGCCCAGCGCCAACCGACCCAGGTCATCCACACCACTGGGCTGGCTAAAGGGGCCATAGCCGAACTCGATGCGCTCGGCATCAATGGTCAGGCTGCCGCTGCCAGTACCGGCACCATTGGCAGCCACCGCACCGGGGCGCTCGGCGGAACCGTTCCAAATCAGATTGCTGGTCTGGATCAGCGCCACGTCGCTGGCGTCGCCGTAGCCATAAATTGCCGGGGTGGTCAGCAGCAGGTTATCCAGCAGCGACTGGCCTTGGTCGTCCAGGGTGGAAAGAGTGACCGAATCAAAGAAGTTCAGCGCATCGCCGGCCACCAGTTCCAGGGTTTCCAGCGCCGGGGCACCGGTGCTGGTATCGCCCTGCAACAGGCGCTCGATCAGTTGCTGGTTAAGGGTCAGGCCGGGCGTCAGCGCATCACGGGTGCTGGCAGCGGCCAGCGCCTCGGCACTGCCGATATTGAAGCTGCCCACCGCCAGAGTCAGGTGGCGGGTGCCATAACGCACGGCATCATCCAGCTCGAAGGTGTTGTCGGTGGCAAAGGCAATACTACCCTCGGAGTACAGTTGGGTTTCACCTGTGCAACCGCCCACCGTACAGGTGCCGACTAAGATAGAGCCGGGGCCTACGTACTGGTCTCTTTCCGGTGCTAACCATTGCAGGCGACCGTTGGAAACGGCCAGCACGCTCTTGTTACCAGCCTGGTAGATAAAACCGTCGTCCGAGTCGTAGGCCGCAGCGCCCTGGTCTAAGGTGTTAATGGAGGCCCCCTGCTCGATCTCGATAGCGCTTGGATTGGAGTGGCTTTGCTGGCTGACCAACATTACTTCGGGAGCAGTCAGCTCAGCCCCGGAACGCAATACAATTGCAGCAGCCGGAGAGTTGATAGCAGTGCCGAAGTCAACATAGTTCCCCCCTTGGCCATAAAGAACCACCGGTCGACCACCAATCACAAGGCGATTGACATCCATGGCGCTCAGGTCCGAGGCATAAAGAGAGATATAACCTTCAGCTGCCTGGCCATCATCAGCCAGCAACTCGATTCTATTGTTATTGGGCACAACGACGGACAGGGTGCTGCCGAAGCCGCCTTCGGCGGCTTCACCCGACACGGTTCCATCAAAGTTGAAACTTGCCCCCTCCGCGTTCTGCCGCAACGACAGTTCCAGCGTCTTGGCATCGGCCTCCAGCATGCCCCGTGGAATGCCCCGGCGCGCCGCATCAGCATGCACAAAATCGGCATAGCTCATTTCGTTATATTGCGAGTAGCTGCGCAGCACATCGGCGGGGGTCAGAATCAACTGACTGGCCAGGCTGTCACGAATGCCGGCACCAGCGACGGACAGGGTACCCGAAGCAGTCCAGGAGCCATTCCGCATGGCTTGGGCCGGGGTAACCGCACCCTGCCCGGCCAGGCCATTGACCTCGACCCGGAAGGCGCCGGGCAGCAGCGCATAAGTGGAAGGCATCAAGGTATAGGTACCCGCCGCCAGACCAGGCACCCCAGCACCAATAGTCACCTGCTGGCCCAGTATAGGGTCGCTGGCTCCTGCCTCGCCACCGCTTGCGCCCAGCGACTGTACACCGGGTACGATGGCATAGACCGGGTTGGTCGCCAGACCAGGCAAGCTGAAGCCATTCGCGTCGTTCTGCACCAGCGGATGGAAGCGGGCATCGGTGGAACCACCACGACCGGAGATAAAGGATGCGCCAAGCAACTCGCCACCGCCGGACAGATCCACTACTGCATCCTGCTGGATATCCACCGCCTCGCCAAGCAGGGTCATACCCACCTGAAGCTCCCGAGCAGCGTTTACATTATCGCCCTGAGTACCACCTGCAGCGTAGAGAGCGACCGTCTCGCCATCGTACTGCCAAGTCTGACCATCGACAGTGCCACCGTAGGGCATGACCAACCCGCCAGCGCTGACCGAAGTGTTGCTACCAGGCAGCAGATTGATAGCATGGGTGAGCTGATTGGCTGCCGTGTACCCGATATTTATCGCCCCCAAGGGCGCACGTAGAACACCTCCTTGATCAATGACGGACGCCCCCAGGGTCAAGCTGCCAAATACCGAATAAGGCATGGTTGGCAGATTGTCGGTGGTACGACTAATAACCAGACGGCGGTCGGGGTCATAGCTATTGGCTTGCCCTTGCCAGCCAGCATGTATCGCCGCAACGGCACCCGTACCGGGATATATTTGCGCTGCTGCCAGGGTGAGATCACCTGGAACGTAAATTTGAGTGCCAGCGGACCCCGTTTCTAAGAGGAAGCGCATGTCACCGCCGCTGAGAAGCTCAATCTCATCAAACCCACGCCGATCCAACGGTGCCGACAGGCCCTCGCTTACACCGCCCACACCAACACTCAGAACATCACGGATTTCCAGCAATTGGCTGGCGTTCATCCGGAGACTACCGGCCAACTCCTGGCTGGAAACATTCCCAAGCGAGCCTCCTTGCACCGTGGGATGAATATAGAAGTCCCGACCAGTAGAGCCACCGTAGCCGGCCAGACGCATATAAGGGGCGGCCAGTTCAACTTTGCTGGTTTCCGGTGCGTTATCGGTCAAGGCCAGTACGCGGGCATAGAGATTCAGCGACTGACCGATGGACAGGGAGGTATCACCATCAAAACTGAGCAAACCATCACTGGCCAGAGTCAGACTATCGAAACCACCGGCTTCGATCTGGTCCACGCCAACGCGAGCATGACCGTAGATCAGTCCATCTGCTACCTCAGCGGCAGTACTGCCCGCAGCCAGTTCACTCTCGCCCTTTGTCTGGTTCAATACCAATTCACGTACTTGGCGTACTCGCTCACCGGCACTATTGGTGCGGTAGAAAGGCGTATCCAGTGCTACGGTCAGGCTGCCGCCAGCGGCGCCTTCTCCACCGGCATTGGCCTGCAAAGTGCCATCCAGATAGAGGCCACTACTGGAGGCCAACGAGATACTACCAGCATGGCTGGCCACTGGTGTGGTGCCCTGACCCGGCAGATCCAGTACCGCACTAGCCCCCGAGGCATCCAGCAGCGCACCTTCGCGCACCACCACAAACAAGTTGGAGGCCGTGGCCTCGCCGGTGGCATGGTCAAACTCCCCACCAATTGTGATGCTACCGCCATTGTGTGCCTGGCCATAACGCTGCCCCCCTGCGCCCAGCCCAGTAATAGCACGGCCCGCCACATCCAGCACAGCATCTTCGCCAATCCAGATGGAACGGCCATGGCCTGCCCCTTCCACCGCCTCACTAACCGTACCCGGCACATTTACACTGCTCAACTCGATGCGACCGGCCCAAGCATTGAGGGTACCGTCCACGGTCAACTGGCCGATACTGCGCAGATCGATGGATTGGCCGCTGTCGACATTAAGCACCGCGTCCTTGCCGATATAGACTCCCACCGCGGCCATATCGCTGGCCGACGATTGAGTCGTACCAGCTTGCAGCGCCAGGCTGGCACCGGCGCGCTGAGTGATGCGGTTATTGGCCGGATCATCCAGATGCAACGGTGGCATCCAGGATTGCAGTGCGGTGGTCGAGCTGCCACCAGTGGCCAAGCCCCGGGCCTGCTCCGTCAGATGCAGAACCGGCATGCTGACGTTGACCTCGGTGCCTTCAGCCACGGCAACACCCTGTTTACCAACCACCTCATAGTTGCTGAAGCCCTTGTCGAAGAAGCCCCCGTCAAGCAGCAAGGTGCCTACTTCAGGACTCTGGGTGGCGGTGTCACTGATCAGTACCTTGTTGACCTGCAAGCTCAGGCTGCCGCCCCCTTCAACACCCTGGCCGCGCAGCTCGCCGTCCAGCATCAGGGAACCGGTGGGAGCGCTGGTATTCAGGCTGGACAGTGAAGCCAGCAGCAGGTCACCACCCTGCCCGCCCTGCACATTGTCATCGGCATGCAAAGCAGCACCGGAGGACACATCCATCAGGCTGCCCTGCGTCAGGGTAATATCACCTGTGGCCTGTACTGCAATATTGCCACCGTCCAGATACGGCAGGTTGCTGGTGCTGGCCGGATCAAGTGACAGATTGCTCCACAGGCCACTCGCATCCAGGGTGACGCCTTCGGCCACCTGCACGCTACCTACCGATTGATTGCCGTTCAGTACAACAGACTGCATGCCATTGGTAGTTACCTGAGTCAACGCGTTACCTACATGGATATTGCCAGCATGCGCGGTCAGATCAGCATTAACTGCCACATCAGTACCGTACAGGGTAATATCCCCGGCGGGGGCTACCTGCAGTGCACTATCAACAGAAATGCCCTCTGTAGCGGCGACCTTGAGCGCACCCAACTCAAAGCCATTGAGCTGGTCGTTGTCCAGATACAACGTACCCTGGCGGTCTTCGGGCAGGGCAGTGTCCAGCTCCAGGGCGTTGGCGATACTTTCGTGCGCGGTGCCGAGGATCACATTCTTGACAGTATTGGCGTTGGCACCCAAGGCATATTGCAGGGTGCCACTGTCTTTCACGTAATAGGGAGTGTAGGTACCGACAATCAGTTGGGCGCCACGGGCCACGGCGTTCTGTGACTGGTGGTAGCCGTCCAGTCCTGCTTGTGCAGCCTCGGTCTGGCGCTCGCCCTGATAGGTGTCACCCACCAGTTGACCTTCCAATACGGCGTTGGCAGTGCCGATAATCAACTTACCGGCATCGCGGCCCACGGTGTATCCCAGCTCGGCACGCTCACGGGGGGCGAGCAACGGGTTGTAGTAGTAATCGGTCTGCCCCCAGCGTTCGCTGCGGTCTTCATAGCCTTGGTAAACCCCGGTATACAACAAGTCGCCGGGGGCTCTGGAGAGCTCATAGAGGCGGCCATCGGCACCCTTGAGCCAGGTCTGCTTGATGGTGCCGCTCTGCACATCCAGGGTGCCACCGGACAGGTTGATCTGTGAGTTTTGCTGAGTAACCAGGTCATTACCAGTAAAGCTGACGGTGCCACCCTGAGCCATCCACTCGCCGACGCTGTGGCCAGCGGTGCCGAGGTAGCCGCCGACTTCCAGCAGGCCACCGGCGGTATACCAGCGGTCACTCTCGTAACCATTGGTGCCGGCGGGTACGAATACCAGCTCGCGGGTGTCGATCCACACATCGGTGCTGTTGAGGTTGCCGCTGTCGCGGTTCACCGAGGAGTCGCGTTGCTCGTTGCCCTGAATATTGACCTTGACGGTGTTGTTTTCCATGGCCACCTTGACGCCGGTGGCTCCGGAGACATCGATAGTCGCGCCGTCGCGTACCAGGGTGCGGCCAGCCGCCTCAACGGCCACCTGGCCGCCAGTGGCGAGGGTAATGGAGTCGGCCTGGAAGTCCACGGTGCCGGCGCTGTTGATCTCGACCAGCGACTGGTCGCGGCGGTATTTATCACCGGGGACAATATTCTGGTCAGGCAGGTTATCGACTGCCGGTGCCTGCAAGCCATCACGCTGGCCGTCGAGGGCGGTGGCGTCAGTGTCTTCCAGCAGGATGGCGGTAGCCGCACCTTCGGCCAACGTCACGTTGGCATCGACACCAGTCGCGTTCAGATGCACAGTGCCACGGTTATGGACCGAGGTGCTGGCCAAGACGACGCCGGCCTGGGTAACAATGTTGCCGGTGAGGGTGATGTCACCGGTAGCAGCCTGGATCAGGCCGCTGTTAGTGACTGTGCCAGTACCGGTGGCAGTAACTTCATTACCTCGGGTGGTGGAGGCCTGGTTGCCGTCAGTGCCCTGGCCCTTCCTGATGATAAAACTATCACCTCCCGCCAGCAGGGTCTGGCCGTTGGCGGTGGTGATGCTGCCGGCATTGTCCACGCCTTTGCCCAACAGCAGCACATAACCGCCACCGGTGGTGGAGCTTTCCGGTTGGGCAGTAGTGATCTGAGCGCCCTGCTCTACCACCACGTTGCCACCGGCAGCCGTGAAGGTGGCCGCGTTGTTGGTGCCGTACAGGCCATTATCGGTGAACTGCTGATCGGTGATATTGGCGGCGGCGGTGGCCAGGTTACGCACGTTGACCTGGCTGCTGCCGGTAAAGATCACGCCATTGGCGTTGGCGATCATCACCGTGCCATCAGCCTTGATCTGGCCCTGGATCTGGCTGGGGCGGGCGTTGGGGTCATTGACGCGGTTGAGTACTGCCCAATCAGCCTGCTGCTGGAACTCGACAGTGGTGTTACGGCCGACGTTGAAGGTTTCCCAGTTAAGAATGGCCTTGTCCGCCGTCTGCTCGATACCAACGTGTACCTTGCCGCCCTGTTCGGTCTGCACCGGGCCCTTGGCGTTGTGCCAGGCTTGCTCGAAAGGGATACTGCCGTCGATCTGCAAACCACCTTCACCCAGACCGTCAGGGATGGTTTGTGGGCGGGCCAGGGCGGCGGAGCGACCGGCGGCCTGGGCGGCCTGCTGGGCGGCGATGGCGGCGACGGTGTTGTTCATGTTTGTCAGCGAGTGTTGCAGTTGCTGGTTGACCTTGGCCTGTTGAGCCAGTGGCGGAGGGGTGCCGGGCAGTTGCATACCACCACCGGCCCCGGGCATGGTGCCGCCCTGCTGCTGTGCGGCACCCTTGGCTGCCATCCAGCCGGCACTGAAGGCAGCGGGAGCAGCTTGCGCACTGCCGGCGACCATCAACAGAGCAATGGCGCTGGCCAGGGGCTTCAAACGTAGCCGAGTGCTGGTCTGGGGAGAGAACTTGGGGTGACGGAGGCGCATTGGTGCTGAGTTCCTTTTCCTGATTCGCGGTGGGGCCTACCGGGAATTCCCCGCCTGCCCTGCTTTATATTTATAAGTCGATTACAGGAGGCCTAGACCGAACTTTTGTCACGAAATCTTCATAAAGCAGATCAAAAGTCAGAAATGAAAAAACCGACAACAGCCTGAGCTGTTGCCGGTTTTTCTATATACCCTAAGGGTATTACCGACCAACGCCAGCGTTACAAACGCTGGTGTTGCCAATATCCAAGCCATTACCGCTCACATTGGAAACAAAGTTGTTACGAACAGCGGCTTTCCAAACAGGAGGCAGTGGGATCAGCTTATGGGCTGAAATAACCGCATCATTGCTGTTTGCAGGCACAGCGTTGTAATGCTTGGCCAAGAAGGTTTGGATACTGCTGAGATCATTCGAGTCCTGATAGCACTGACTGAAGATCAGGTTGGTCAGACCAACAATGGGATAACCAGCGGAAGGATTGGCGAAGGTCGGTGCCCAGTTACGCGGATCCTCTGTAGCTGATCCACTCGGAGGAGGAGTAGTGGCCAGCGCAGCTTGAACTTCGGCTTCAGTAGGCAACTTACCATTGATTCTGGCAACCTTGGCTGCATCACCAAACTCGGTATAGTCAGGGCTGACATAGCCGATAGAGCCTTCATTGCCAGCGCCATAAACTTCAGCAACTACCCCACCGCTACCGCTAGCGGGAATATGAAGACCACTGATCGGTGTAATGACGTCGACAAAGTCGTTATCGAGAGCCTTAGTAATAACAGTGGGGGCCGCTGCCTTCAGGTGACGCAGGAAGATTTCGGTAGTGCCACTGCCATCCGCACGATAGACCACACGAATCGGCAGATTGGGACCATTAAGACCAGGAATCTGATTCCAGTTGGTGTACTCTCCAGCAAAAACAGCTGCCAACTGCTGGCTGGTCAGATCCAGCGACGACAAGCCAGGCACGTTGAACGGTACAGTCACTGAAGTGGCAGCCGAAGGGGTCTGAACCAGCGGACCGTACAGAGCGGCATTGTAACCATCCAGCTCGCTGTCACTCACTACCGAGTCACTACCAGCGTAATGGACAGTGCTGCCTACAGGCTGACCAAATGGCGCGCCGTTGTTGGAGAAGAAAGCAGACTTGCCAGTACCGCTGCCAGTACCCACATAAGGAGCGAAGCCAGCCGGGAATACGCCCGAAGTCTGGTAAACGCCCTGCGGCAGAGTAGCACCGCCACCAACAACATCAGCAGAAACTTGAGCCGAGGCCAGAGCGGCGAAGGCCAGTGATACAGCTATCAGATTGCGCTTGAACATTCTACATCCCTCGTTATCAACCGAATTTGAACTGCGTGTATTTGTGACTCTCGACTTGACGCATCGGGGCGCTGAGTTGGGTGAGGCCACGTATTCAGACTCGCAAGCGGGGATGACAATCAGGCTAAAAATCCTACGTAACATTTTCCGTCATTCGCAGCATATTCCATGGTGCTTTTGTCATTTTCCTGAACAATCGCTGCAATATACGGCAGTTGATATTTGCTATTGAGAGCATGATGGCAGTCTGCACCTCTCTGGTTGCCAGGCCACGATTGATGGCGACTGCGGAGTGATGGTTTGCCGGGTTCCGCGCCGTTCTGTTGGTGTCCTGCTGCGTTCACCAACCGGCTTTGCTTACAAAATGGCGAACCATTGATTACAAATGCGCGGGAGCTTCCTGAGAAAAGCACTGGTACATCGGCGCAATAGAGCTGTTTTGTGGAGGGCGCGGGATGAAAAGCCCGACGAACGGTCGTGTTTCGCAGGGAACTCATTGCACCAGCTGGTTGATTTCGATGATGGGCAGCAGTACGGCCATGACAATCAGCAGCACTACGCCGCCCATGACGACGATCATCAGGGGCTCGAGCAGGGCTGTCATGCTCAGGGCACGGCGCTCGATATCGCGGGAGAGGGTCTGTGCGGCGCGTTCCAGCAGTGGGGGCAGTGAGCCGGTCTTTTCGCCGCTGGCGATCAGGTGAATGAGCACCGGGGGAAATTGCTTTTCGGCCTTGAGTGCCGTTGCCAGAGAGATGCCTTCGCGCACCTGGGCAGTGGCGTTGGCGACGCTGAGGTCGAGCCGGTCGTTGGCCAGGGTTTGGCGGGCGGCATCCAGCCCGCGCAACAGGGGCACGCCGGCGCTGCCGAGAATTGCCAGCGTGGAAGCAAAACGGGCGGTGTTGACGCCCAGCACAAAACGCCCCACCAGCGGCATGCGCAGGATGCGGCTATGCCAGGTCAGGCGTGCGGCGGGGTCGCGCAGATACAGGCGCCAGCCAGTGAACAGGCCGACGATGCCGATAAAACACAGCCCGCCCCAGGCGCGCACAAATTCGCTGGCGGCGATCATCACCAGGGTCAGGCCGGGCAGATCCTGGCGGGCCTGGGAGAAGGCGTTGACCACCTGGGGCACGACATAGCTGAGCAGGAAGATGACGATGGCGACCGAGACCAGACCAACCACCCCAGGGTAGATGAAGGCGGTGAGTATCTTGCCCTGCAGGGTATTGCGTTCTTCTATGTAATCCGCCAGCCGGTCCATGATCTGCGCGAGGTCGCCGGACTCTTCGCCGGCGGCGATAAGTGCGCGGTAGATTTCGGGGAAGTCTTTCGGGCGCTGGGCCAGTGCGTCGGCCAGGCGCATACCGCTGCGCACGTCGGTACGCACGGCGCTGAGGGTGCGAGCAATATGCGGGCGTTCGGCTTGGTCGACGGTGGCGCTGAGCGCCTCTTCCAATGGCAGGCTGGCGCCGAGCATGCTGGCCAGTTGGCGGGTGGCCCATGCCAGATCGCTGCTGGACAGCTTGGCGGCGAACAGGCCGCCGGATGTGCTGTTGGTGCTGGCCTGGGCCTTGATTTCCAGTGGGGTGAGACCATTACCACGCAGTTGGGCCATGGCCGCTTGGCTGCTGTCGGCTTCGAGCTGGCCGGTGACGATCTTGCCGGTGCTGTCGGCGGCCTGGTAACGGAAGCTGTTCATCAGGCGTCCCGGGTGACGCGCAGGATTTCTTCCACCGAACTGGTGCCGCTGGTTACCCAGCGGTCTCCGTCCTCACGCATGTTGCGCATGCCGGCGGTGCGGGCGGCCAGGCGGATGGCCTGTTCGGCTTCACCCTGGTGGATCAGGCGGCGGGTATCGTCATCGATGCAGAACAGTTCATGGATACCGGTACGGCCACTGTAGCCGGTGTGGTTACAGGCGGCGCAGCCCTGCGGGCGCCAGCTACCAATGCTGTCATCCCATTGGCGACAGTCCTTGCACAGTCGACGCACGAGGCGCTGGGCGAGTACGCCGAGCATGGAGGATGCCAGCAGGAAGGGTTCGACACCCATGTCCACCAGCCGGGTGATGGCGGAAACCGAGTCGTTGGTATGTAAGGTGGCGAGTACCAGGTGGCCGGTGAGCGAGGCTTGCACGGCGATCTGGGCGGTTTCCAGGTCGCGGATTTCACCAATCATGATGATGTCCGGGTCTTGCCGGAGGATGGCGCGCAGGGCGGTCGCAAAGCTCATGTCGATCCTGGCATTGACCTGAACCTGGCCGATACCGGGCAGGTCGTACTCGACCGGGTCTTCGACGGTGAGGATATTGCTGGTACTGGCATCCAGCCGGGCCAGGGCGGCGTACAGGGTGGTGGTTTTGCCGCTGCCGGTCGGTCCGGTGACCAGGACGATGCCGTGGGGCTGGCGGATCAGTTGATCCAGTTGGCGGAGTATCTCGGTATCCATGCCGAGGGTTTCCAGTTGCAGGCGCCCAGCCTGTTTGTCGAGCAGGCGCATGACGATGCGTTCGCCATGCCCGGTGGGGATGGTGGAGACGCGGATGTCGATGGGCCGACCGGCAACCCGCAAGGCAATACGGCCATCCTGAGGCAGGCGTTTTTCGGCGATGTCGAGCTGGGCCATGATCTTGATCCGCGAGACCAGCGCGGCGTGTAATGCCTTGCGTGGAGAGACAACATCACGCAGGGCACCATCGACCCGATAACGCACTATGGAGTGTGTTTCAAAGGGTTCGATGTGGATATCGCTGGCGTTATCCCGGGCGGCCTGGGTCAGCAGGGCGTTGATCATGCGGATGACCGGCGCGCCGTCCTGAGCGTCGAGCAGGTCGGTGACTTCGGGAATGTCCTGCATGAGACGGTCGAGATCGACTTCGTTCTGTACTTCGCCGACCACGGCGGCGGCACTGCCCGTGTCGGAGTAGGCGGTGGCCAGCAACAGGTCGAGTTCTTCGTCGGTGACCTGTTGCAGTGGTAACCGGCCGGCGCGGCGCATGGCTTCGAGGATAGCCCAGCCCGGCGTTGTAGGGCTGACTACCAGCGCGCTCCCCTGCTCTTCTGTTCGCAGGAGCAGCCGCTGGCTCTTGGCCCAATTGTATGGCAGCGGGGTCATGGCTGCGGCTCGTCCGGTTGCACCGGAACAGCGCGGATGGGCGCACGCACGCTGTCGGCTGCGGGAACGTCGGGGATGGCCTGGGCCGCTGGCGGCAGCCGTGGTGCGCTCATGTCCGGCAGCGCCCAGCTGGACTCGGGGTGCAGGCTATCCTGTGCGCGGCGCATGAAGTCGTAGCGGTTGAGGGTGATGTCTCGCCCGACGCTGCGGTCACGAATGATGTAGGGGCGCAGGAATACCATGAGGTTGGTCTTGTTGCGCTGGCGGCGCTCGTGGCGAAACAGGGCGCCGATGCCGGGAATGCTCGACAGCCCGGGGACGGATTCGGTGCCCTGGGTGAAGCCGTCTTGTAACAGGCCGCCGAGCACCATGATCTGGCCGTCGTCGAGCAGGATGCTGGTGTCGATGGCGCGTTTGTTGGTGACGGTGCCGGCGGTGCTGGAGGCGCGTTCATCGACGCTGCTGACTTCCTGGTAGATATCCAGTTTGACGGTGCCGCCTTCGGATATCTGTGGTCGGACGTTGAGTTTGAGACCGACCTCTTCACGCTGGATGGTCTGGAATGGGTTGTTGCTGTTACCGCCGCCATCGGTGACATATTGGCCGCTGACGAAGGGGATGGTCTGGCCAACGAAGATGCTGGCCAACTCGTTATCCAGGGTCAGCAGGTTGGGCGTAGACAGGACGTTGGTGCCACCTTTGCTCTTCAGGGCGCGGGCGAGCACCTTGAGGTCAAGAATCTCGCCTATACCGGGAATGCTGACGGTGCCATCCACCAGGCCGACGCTGAGCCCCGCTGGTAGTACATCGACACTGGTGGCGCCACGACCAAGGGCGCTGCCGCCGAGGTTGGCGCCGCCGACCCAACCGTCACCGCCGAGGTTGCCAGCCTGCCACTGGATGCCGAATTCGCTGGCATCGTCTTCGCTGACTTCAACTATCAGGCTTTCAATCACGACCTGGGCACGGCGCTGGTCCAGTTGATCGATGACTTCACGCAGGCTGCGGTAGAGCGGATCAGGTGCGGAGATAAGCAGGGTGTTGGTAGTGGCGTCGGCCTGCACGGTGACGCCACCTGCGGAAAAGGCTGCGCCCTGGTCGTCGAGCAGGCCGCCGCGCAGCGGGCTGGCGGTGGCGGCTCCTGCTCCTGCCCCGGCGCTGCCGGTCTGGCTGTTGGAGGTACTGCTGCTGGTGCTGGCTGTGCTGCCTGTGCCCTGCATGCCACTGCCACTGCCGCTGAGCAGTGCTCGAGCGCCGTCCCCTTCCAAGTAGGCGTTGTCGGTTTCGCCGGTGAGCAGCCCGCGCAATGCCTGTGCCAGGGTGATGGCCTGGGCGTTGCGCAGGTGGACCACATGCAGGTTGCCGGCGCTGTCCTGGGCGCGGTCAAGTTTGTGGATCAGCTCGCGGGCAATCTGGGTGCGTTCGGGGCTGCCAGCGCGAATGATGACGCTGTTGGAGCGCGGTTCACCCAATACGGTGATTTTCTGTGTTGGGTCGTTGCCCTGGGCATCCAGCAGTTCAGAGACGATGGCGGCGATGTCCACGGCAATGCCGTTGTGAACCGGGACGACATCGGTGTCGATGGCGCTGGGGTTGTCTATGCCGGCGATGACCTGGGCGATACGTTCGAGGTTGTCGGCGTAGTCGGTGACGACGATGGTGTTGTTGCCAGGGTAGGCGTTGATTGGGTTGTTGGTGGCTACCAGTGGGCGCAACACCGGGATCAGGTTGACGGCATTTTCGTAGCGCAGGCGGAAGGTACGGGTGACCATGCCGTCTGCGGCGGGTTGATCGGGGCTGTAGACCGATCCGCCGAGCAGTTTGGCGTCGGCTTCCGGTACCACATGGCTGACGCCATTCACATCGACGATGCTGAAGCCTTGCATGCGCAGCGCGCCGAGCAGCATGTTGAAGGCCTGGTATGCCGGCACTTCGCCTTCAGACACCAGTGTCAATTGCCCCGTGACCCGCGGGTCGATCAGAAACTGGCGTCCGGTGGCACGGGACAGGGCGCGCACTACGGCTTGCAGGTCGGCATCTACAAAGTTGAGTTGTACCGGCTGATCGCCCAGGTCTGATGCGATGCTGGCTGTGTCAGGGCTTGCTGCCGATGCCGGTGAACGCAGTGCCGGGCGTTGCCGGGGGCGCTGGGTATCCTGGCGTGGGCGTTCGAGGTTGCTGCTGGGGATAATGGTCGCCATCGGGCGCCCTATCTCGCTGATCTCAGGTGCCTCTGGCCCGGTGGTGCTGCAACCGACGAGCAACAGCACCAGCATGAGTGCGCCGGCGTTGGGTAAGTGAGCGAGGCCGGGCTGAGTATCCATACACCTCATCGGGAATCCCCTGAATTGGACGTTGGCTCCAGACGGACTCCGCCGGATAGGGTGACGCCGGATGCGGCGGGGTCTGACGTGGGTGTGCGCTGTAAGCGCGCTTCGCTGATGTGCAATGACAGTCTGGGCGCCGTGTACTGCAGCCAGGCCATGAGCGGTCCTGCCGGGGCAGCGCTGAGTTCAAGCTCAAAGACTGCTTGCCCCTGTTGCTGGTGCAACTGGTAGTGGCCTGTCAGAGACTGGGCATCCAGGCTCTGGCTGATCTGCTGTGTTGAGGCAGCCTCTGTTATACCGGTTGATGAGTGGGCTGGTGATATGCCCTGCAGTATTTCGTCCAGGGCCAGCGATTCGTTATGCAGGCGCGGCAACTCGGCCTGCCAATGCCCTATGCGTTGCAGCGGCGGTTTGATGAAGCCGAACCACAAGACCGTTGCCAACAAAGCCAGCGCGGCGACTGTCACTGCCAGCCGTTCACGGTCGGCCAGCCCTCGCCAGTGGCTCAAGTACTGTTGGCGCTTGCTGCGCAGCTGGGCGGTTTGCACGTGCAGAAAGCCGGATTGCTTGAGGCGGTCAATCATCGCTGCCTGCCTGTGGCTTGCTGGTCACGGAGGGATCGCCGTGGGGTTGCAGGTGCCAACCACTCGCGGTGGCCTCGGCTTGCAGACCTGCCTCGGCCAGTGCTGTTTGCCAATCCGGATCGGCGGGGGGCTGGCCTGCATCTGCCAGCAGCGTCAGTTGCAGGGAGGTGTCGGTGAAGGTCAGCTCATCGACTCCGCCAACCATGAACGGCATGGCGCTGGCTGCCTGCTGGACCAGTTGGCTGAAGCCCATGTCGGCTGTGCTGTCGGCTGTCCCCGCCAGCCGCGCCGCGCTCTGCTGTCTGGCTTGCTGTACCGGGTTGAGAATGACCGGGATCTCCGGGAAGGCCTGCCTGACCCGTTCGCTCATTGCAGTCTGCAGTTGCCTGCCCTCCTCCGCCAGTTGGTTCGCATACAGATTGAGGCCGGTTACCCAGACCAATACTGCAAGGGCGCAGCAAACCAGTGGTTTGGTCCATTGGGGGCGGGTGTCCCCGCTCGGTGAGCGCTTGGCTTTCCAACCCCAGGACGGCCCGGGGCCAGTCCAGCGCTCGGCATCGGGAAGCAACTGGTCAATGACCAGGCCGGTCTGATCAGGTACGTCTCCTACCCAATTCAGCTCAACACCCTCGACGGTAGCGGCCTGCAGTTGCATCTGCCCAACTTCGGGTAATGGATGCACCCAACCGGCGTCACGATCCTTACGTACGACCAGATAGCCGTCGACCAGACATGCAGACCAACTGTGTTCATTGGCCGGAAGAAAAAAAGGCGCAGCGTAAAGGGCTTTGATTTTAATGTTGTGCCGCGCCAGTAATTGAAACAGGTCATCCAGCGCTTGCTGCGCCAGCCATCCGATAGATGTCAATCCGGCGTTCGAGCGCTGACTGTGGACGATGTGTTGTTCTGCACTGCTACCCAGCATTAGTGGTTCCGCCGCACACTGCACTGCCGCCGCCAAACGGGCGACTGGCAAGGGGGGAAAGGGCAGCTCGGCCAGCAAGCTGTCGCTGGGATGCAGGGTGACTTCAACCGGGGTGCTGTTCACCTGTTCAGCCAGTTCTTGCAAGGTCGCCTGCGCCGTCTGCGCGACGCTGCCGTCCTGATTCAGCCAGGCGTAGTGCAGTTGGCTGTCAGGTTGCAGCTCGGCAAGGGGGGCCAGGGCAATACGCAGCAATCGACTCATGCCCCTACCCTCGTCCAGATCACTTCGGGCTTCTGCTGTTCGTTGCGCAGCAACAGCGCTTGCATGGTGATCAGTCGTTCACCTATGCGGGTCTGGCCATGCACTCGGAACCAGTTGCTGGTGATGCCGACCTTTACACTGGAGACGTCAAGATCCGGCCGCTGCAAGCGGTTGACGAAGTCACCCCGGTTGATGAACCAGCGGCCCTGGTCACGCTCGGCGAGCAGGCTTTGCGCCTGGCGTAATGACAGGTCTGGTATGTGGGCTGCGATGGCTTCGGGCCGGGCGGTATTGCCGTTGATCCAGGTGTTGACCGGTAAGATGGTGACGTGGGTGCGCAGTAGTTCAATGATGTGGCGATCAACGCCTTTGATGTCGTACAGATCATCGATCACTCGCAACATGGGCCGCTTGGCCGGTTCCGGTTCGCGCTTGGTATTGGGCGAGGTGAGTCTGCCACTGTCGAAGGTGTTGGCTGTTGTGGGCTCCTCGGCAACCGGTTCCGTTCGCCGGGGGTAGCTTTCGATGACCCGCTGGCTGATGCGCTGGGCGATGGAGAGGTTCAGCCCGAGCGACAGACACAGCCGCTCGAAACTGGCGTACTCGGTCATATCCACCTGACCGTCACGCACCAGGTTACGCAGGTTGAATTTGCCCTGTTCGTCTTCGATTCTGAGTTCGATGGCGGGTTGGCTTTCACTGGCTCCAGCAACCAGGATGCCATGCGCCCACTGCTGATCAAGCCGTGTCAGTGGATCTTGCAGTCGGCTGTGCCACAGTAACTGCTCCGCCTGTTCCAGGGCGCCGCGCAACAACCAGGTACCCTGTACTCGGTTCTGGTCAGCCTGCACCGTTCGTGTGAACTGTGTCTGGCTGGCGATAATCTGCGCGGCAATCACGGCGACTACGGTGACGATCAGTAAGGCGCTGATGACGGCCATACCGGACTGACATGATCGGCTTATCGGCGTGTTCATGGTCGGCTACAGCTGCCAGGAACCAATATCGGCATTGACACCTTCACCATTGGGCACGCCATCGGCACCCAAGGTAAACACATCAATTTCGCCGTTAACACCAGGGTTGAGGTATTGATACTTCCTGCCCCAAGGGTCATCCGGTACGCGTTCGACATAGGAACGCCAGTTGTCCGCCGAAACATCGGCCGGTCGCTCAACCAGCGCGTTGAGGCCCTGATTCATGCTCGGGTACTGGCCATGATCAAGACGGTACAGCCCCAGTGCCTGCATCAACCCGCCTATATCCTGCCGGGCAGCTGTGGCCCGCGCCTGATCCGGGCGATCCAGTACCTTGGGGGCAACCACAGCAGCAAGAATGCCGAGGATAACGACTACCACCATGATTTCGATAAGGGTGAAACCCCGTTGTGCTGTACGCACCATCTCTACTCTCCTTGGCTGTTGGGTCTGAGGGGATTGTGGCAAGAAGATATGTCACCGATGTGGAAAATCCTCTATAGGATGTAAGCAAACAAGGCTGAAAATGGGCGCCAAAAGCACTAAAAAAACGCAAAAACCAATCGAGTGATGAGCATCCTATGGAGGATTTGTCAGCGTATAGTCAGAGTCGCTGGATACCCTTGGAAGACAGGCTTTTCCCTCCATGTGGACGGTGATAATACTCATGAATGCACGAACTCGGCAGTCAGGCTTCACCCTCATCGAAGTGCTGGTTGCGCTTGCCATCGTGGCCGTTGCGATGGCGGCAGCAGTACGCGCGGTCAGCCTGATGACCACCAGCAACGGGGTGCTACGGGACAAGTCCATCGCGCTGTTGGCAGCAGAAAGCCGGATGGCAGAGATCAAGCTGGAAGGGGTCAGGCGGGGCGGGGCCAATACGGCACGATGCAGTCAGGGACGGGTCGAGATGGTGTGCGAGGAAGTCATCACGCCGACGGAAACACCGGCGGTGTTTCGCATCATGATTCGCGTGCATGACCGCTCAGGCAGTGGTCCAGCGCTGGCACGACTGGACAGCCTGCTGAGTCAGGTCGGTCAATGAATGCTCAACGGCGCGTGAGGTCAGGCATGTGCAGGCTGTTCGGCAGCGCCGCAATAACCACCCGCTGCGACTCTCCGGCCTGCTCCACTACTACAGCATTCTGCTCGATCGCTGTCAGCCTGGCTTCCCGCCCAAGCTGTTCGCCAACCAGATATGCTTTGGCTGGCCCGTCGTTGACCGACAAAATAGCGACAGCACCTTCATCCGTCGCCATCAACCCCGATATCGCGATATCCAGCCGGGGTGCAAGGCTGTCAAACCATGCGGCTGCGGCGCTTGTTTCCACAGGTGCGGCCTGCGCTATCGGCGCTTCAAGTGTGACGGGCGCGGCCGGCATAGCAAGCAGCCTGGTCCAGAAAACCGCCCCGATCAGTGCCCCCACCAGTGCAAGCCACTGGAGAATGCGCGGTAGGTATGTCCAATTCATCCAATTCAGATGTGGCATAGGTTCGATCCTCCCCTGTTACCTTCTCACCATCCTACGAGCCAATTCACACACTTTTATTTCACTGGGAGTTATATTTCCCTTTCCTGCCCGGGGGGTGCCGCAATGACGCCGCGCAAGCGCTGTAATACGTCAGGATTCACCTTGATTGAGCTGATGGTGGTCATAGTGATTGTCGGCATCGCCAGTGCCGCGCTCAGCCTGAGCATGCGTAGCGACCCTGCGCAGTTACTCCGCGAGGATGCCGCACGGTTGCAACTGGTGCTGGCGGCAGCACAAAGCGAGGCGCAGATCATCGGCCAGCCGATCCTGTGGCAAGCCGATGAACAGGGCTATCGCTTCGTCCACTGGCGGAGCGGCAGGGTTATCGAGGACGATCTATTGAAGCCCCGCGAGTGGCGCGCTGCGCCCGTCACCGTCCACCTCTCGCCCATGGATCGGTTGGTTTTCAATGCCGAGTGGATCGAAGAGCCCATGCGTATTCAACTTTCCGATGGCGCTAACCGTCTGCTCGTCGAACGCAACGCAGCCGGGCGGATATTCCTGCCATGAAGAGCCAGGCCGGCTTCACCCTGCTGGAAGTGATGATCGCAATCATGTTGATGGCCATCGTCAGCATGATCTCCTGGCGCGGCCTGGACAGCGTAAGCCGAGCCCAGTCCCATCTGGAAGAAAGTACCGAACACACAGCGCAACTGCTACGTGCCGTGAATCAACTCAAACGCGACCTCGACATGCGCGCCACAACCGAACTATGGGACCCGGTCGAGAATCAAGCGGCCCCATCCAACAAGCGTCTTGCCCTACCCGCTGCTGTGCAGGTCAAAGGTGGCAAACCGGGGGCACTGCAACTGGAGATCATCCGCAATCCAGCCAACCAGCCCGGCAGCCTGCAACGGGTGCGCTGGTGGGTGGCAAGCAACACCCTCTACCGCGCCACCGCATCACCCAGCAACCAATACCCCCTCCCCGCCCCCCGCAACGCCGTGGCCGTGCTGGAACAGGTGACCGACTTCAACATCCGCACTTGGCAGCCAGGCAAGGGCTGGCGGGATGTGACGTCAGCAGGGCAGGATAATCCGGTCGGGCTGGAGATCAGGCTATCGCGGCGTGGGGTGCAGGGGGTGGAGCATTATCGGGTGGTGGTTGGAGTGGATGGTGAGCGATAATTCGGCAGGCCTCGCGGCCTGCCGAAAACCTCTATTCACTCATATGTTTCTGGTGAAAACTCACAACGGAACCCGTGCCGTATAGATCTGCAGGTCTTGCTTTGCTCGGCCTTGGTTTCAGTCTGATATCAATTACGGTGTTTCTCTGCTCGTCGGAGAAGTAGCCGGTTGGAAGGTTGACTAGCTCTTCCAATAACGGCTCTGGCATACCAAGATGCTTACGCAGGGAGGCCTTCGTCAGTATCTTATTCTCTATAAGCATCATGACGCTTCGTTTTAATAGTTTTGGTTGCTCGAATTCGAATGAGTCATCCAAAGGCTCTTTTTTTACCCAGCCTCTGGCAGAGCGCCCTTTCCACAGTCTTGCTGTAGCGTCACTATCGATCAACTCCAAATCCTGACAGCGTTTTATCATCGCAGCGACAGAGACCTTCCAGCGCGGCTTCAGGGAGAGCAGCCCATCAAGTGTTGGCCACTTCACCTCAAATGAAAAGCTCTCTGCAGGCATGAGAAACGCACTGGCAAATCGATGGGCCTGATTTTCGATAAGATTGTAATGCTGCTGATACTGTTCCTTGCTTATCTTCCTATGAAGAACCAGATGACCCAGCTCGTGTGCAGCATCAAACCTATTCCGTATCGGGCTCGCTTTATCGGCGGCAAGCAAGACATAAGGCCTGTCATCCAGCATCGACCAGCGCGATACACCATCCATTTTCACATAGCCAAGCTCAGTTCTTGAGGCAACGACCCCAAAGCTTTCCATTGTTTGAATGACATTCGCTATAGGACCAGTGCCAATACCCCACTCCTGCCGACACTGCTCAGCAAGGGATTCGATATCTGCATCATCAATAAGTCCGACCTCATCACCACTGTAGAAAGGGATGCGGAGTTCAGGAAAATCCAGGCTTTCCTGCAATTTAAAAGACAGTTCCTCAAGCCACTCCAGCCGAGTCTCGGCAATGTCCCAGGCAATCTTTGGAGTAGAAACCTGAGACCGGAAAAAGCTGGGTGTGTCACCCTGATCCTTGATAGGCGACTCCAGCAACCAATCTTCCGGGACTTTGAAATAGTCACAAATACGCTTAAAGCTGGCTATCTCCGGGTAGCTGAGACCATTTTCCCATTTCGAGATATTACCCGCAGAGCACGATAGCTTTTCAGCAAGCACTGCTTGAGTCAGCCCCTGCGCTATTCTAAGCTGCCTGAGCCTGTCAGACTGGAAATCAACAATTCCTGTCCTCATTGCTCTAATTCCTCACTCTGGAGCTTCATCAGAAGACGAAGCATCTTCATCATCCCGCATTTTTCGCTTGATCGTCGGCCAGCCCAAGTCAGGAGCAACCGAAGTCATGGACTCGTACCCATAAAAAAGATCATCAAACTTGCACCAGACATGATAATCAGAGCAGCTGTTAAAGTAAGGCACAGCCAGAATGATATCCAAAGGCTTTGACTGATCCTGATGCCGTGGCGGAGCAAGCGGGATTATAATGGCATTCAGCATCTCCCCAGGGCTGAGCATCTGACTTTCTGCCCCACCCAATAGATCCAACTGTGGAGAAGATAAAAAACTATTAAGCTGGGAGTTCTTTTTCCTGTACTGAGCTGGCCTGACTTTTTTATTCCACGGCTTTACCGCTGCGGTAATTTTTATATTCGCAGAAGACAGAAGCGTATAAAACTCACCCATAGGAGCCGTCGGCGTAACCTGAGCATTCCAGCTGCTTAGCAGCGCAGCAAGGCTTTCCTGCACATAGGTATACCTATCCTGCCCACGCTTGCGATCCTTAGGTACATAAACAAGCTTGTTTGCTTCCTCATATGCGGTATTGAACCCGACCAAGATAGCACTTTTAGCCTCCTCGAAACGAGAACGAGGGATGTGATACCTCAGATAATTCAGCACCTGCTCTTGCGTGGTCGCCATGAAGCGTCTCCAAAAATATTCTTCCTTTAGCGGATTTTATCTGGATTATCCTTCCTTTTGAAGCACAAACTGCTCATGACGATGAACGGGCAAATCAGGAAGCTGCATGCGGGGGTGCATGATGCTGAGTTCGACCGACATCAGTTGCGCATACTGGTAAAACGCACCCGCTATCTTACCGACGCTTTCCCCTCATTATCGCCACTGCCGAATGATGCAGCTGCGTCACTGAAGAAGGCCCAAGCTGCGCTCGGCGCATGGCATGATCACTTTCAATGGTGCCTTCGAGTGCAGCAGGAAGACGAACTGGAGTCACTGGCCCAGAAATGGGCCGATGCGGCGGAGCAAGAGCTTGAGGTGGCCGAAACGGCGTTGAAAAAGCTGGCTCGTTTGCTACCAAGCGAGTAAGCATAGCACCAGGGTTGGATCTGCTCTGAATCGCCCTCAACCAACCAACACCACACCTGCCGGCAGCTGTCTGACTTTTGCGCCATAGGCATCGCGAATCAGCTCGGCGACGTCGGAGAGCTGGTCGAGCTTGAAACGGGCCTGTACTCTGCGCTGGCCCAGCTTTTCATTCATCAACATAATTCTGCCGGAATGGTAGCGGTTGAGTTCATTGATGACATGCGCCAGTGTTTCATTTTCAAAAATCAGCAAACGCTGTCGCCAAGCGGTAACCACTTGGGTATTGACCTCGACTGGTTCGCTATGCGATTGCTCGCTGTAGCTGATCTGCTGATTGCTACTTAACTGAAAGTTGCTGCCCTGATGAAAAACCGTCAAATGGCCGGCTACGCAGGTAACCATCACTTCTGGACCAGTGGAGCGCACAACAAATTTGCCGTCATCACTACCGACCCATCCCGTTCCTGCACGCATTTTGAAGGGGGCCTGGGTCAGCACCTCAACCTCACCACTGAGGAGTTCCACCCCTTGGCTACCGTCATTGAATACCTGCTGATTGATACGGGTCTGGGTATTCAGTTCCAGAGCTGTGGTGTTGGATAGCGTTACGCTCCGCTGCTCACCCACGCCAGTGTGGTAGTCAGCTAACAAGCCGGCAATCTCGCCCATAAAAGAGGGGCGTACAAATACGAAAGCTGCTGAGGCTGCTACCGCACCGGTGAGAAACGCACGTCTACCCATGCGGCGCTGTGGAAGCGGAACTATCTCACTAGCGCTGTGCGCGGCGCCCTGTGATTCAGATGATTCCGTTTTCTCGATCTGTTGGGCAGCCGGGCCCAAGGCTTGCCACAGCTGCCTGGCGTTCGCAAAAGCCTGCGCATGGTCGGTGCTAAGCGCGCACCAACGACGAAACTCGGCCGCATCCGACGTCGTTGCCTGCCCCGATGTCAGGCGTATCAGCCATTGTTGAGCTTCGCGTTGCAGCTGGTCTTCAGTTTCAGTCATGGATTCGTTTGTATCTGATGATGGTACGGGTTGTTGGCTACACCGATAACCAGGGCGCCTATTAGTTAAGACGGCTTGACCGCCCCTAAACCGAACTGTTGGAGTGATTTTTTTTCCAGTCGTTCGGCGCAATAAGCCAACGCCACCTTCAATTCCTTTTCAACAGTACGAGTAGAGACGTTGTGCCGCTCGGCAATATCAACGTGGGGGATGTGTTCAAGTCTTGCGGCAACCAGGATTTGCCGGCGTCGAGGCGGCAACTCGCATAAAGCTTCAATCAACGTGCGGATATCATTCTGGCCTGCAACGACACGCGCAGGGTCCAACCGCTCATCAGCGGGATTCAGAAGCTCTTCTACTTCCTCACCGGTCAACAATCGAGCACCTGCACTGCGTTGGTCCGCTGCAATATTTAATGCTATGCGGAACAGGTATGCCTTGGGATTTTTAACCTCTGTGATGCCTTGGGACAGGCCATAAACCCGCAGATAGGTTTCCTGCAGAACATCGCTGGCAAGGTGCTCTGACCCTAGTCGTCGCTGCAGGCGCATCTTGAATTCATCGTAAGAAACCAAGAACAGCCGAACCATTTCACTCTGCAATGTAGTCATGAAATTCCTTCGAACCGCTGGCAATTGATACCACTGCCACTGTCCTCTGCCTCTGGCAGTATTAGAATTGTGAGAGGTTGCGACAAAGACGTGGGTGGTGCCTGCGGCACCCTGAGAACCCTCAACGCATCGATCAGGTGATCATCTCGCCGTACGTCACCGCTTGAGCTCAATAGGCGACTATGCTGCACCTCTCCATGGACGCCAATCCACAGCTGGAACACAATCCGATAGTTCCCTGGCCTTGTCACTTCTGAGCTGCAGAGCGCTTTTTCCAGAGCAAGCTGAACAACGCTGGCATAGCTCCCTCCCCCTTGGCTTCTTTTTATAGGCTGTGCGATATCGTCCGTGGAATTGCTCACCTCCGCCCGCCTGAGAGTAAATGCATCCTCATGGCTGTAGATCGCCATCAAACCCGTCCCGGACAGCAACAAACCAAGGGCTTCTCTTACAGAGAACTGCCCTTTCAAGCTGGCCGAACGTCTTGCGTTGGTCAGCTCACGGTCAACTAGGATCGCCACTCCGGCTGATTCGCTATAGAGATTCAATGCGTCTGCCAGCGATTGCGCCGGGATATCAAACTCAATCAGCGTTGTGGCATTTTCTGACAGGTCGCTACCCGCAGCGTGTGAGCTGATCGGGCAATATGATGCCAGGATCAACAACAGCACTGCAGCCAGATATTTTTTTACTACACCCGGCAACATAGAGGTGAGCTCCCCGGCTACTGCCTCTGATGCAATGTTGGGGCATGTTATAGAGCCACCATCCTGCATCGAAATCATGACATTTTAGTGAATCACGTCCCACCCAAGCCTATTTGGCTTACAGTGTAAGCTCCCATCTCAGGCCAAAAGCGAAATCGCCTGACCAGCTTCTGGAGGTTCTGATGCGTTTTCTGTTTTTACTTTTACCACTCCTCACCGCCCTGCTCATGGTTTCAGCACAGACACACGCGAAGGGGTCGAGAACCGATGGGCCCGCCTGTGTTGACGTAACCGTCGGTGGCTATAAGACCTTATCGTATGAGTGCCTTGGCCTACAAATGACCAACCCACAAGGCAATACCGCCGCTCGCAAAAACCTGGAAGCTATGACATCGCCTATCACCCGCCAGGCGCCGACCCGAATGGGTTTGTATAATCAGGCGGCTACCCGCACACGCATGGGTACCAACTTCGGCACGTCGGCATTCCCCCAGCGACCACCCGCCAGCAGCCCACGCTCGCCACTGATTATTGGGCGTTAAGGGTTTATTGCGCAGAACCAATCTGCTAACCAGCCCTCACTCGGATGATCACAAAGCAAGGTTCAGTAAAATAAATGTGTCTGACGATGCGAGGAAAGCGATACGTTATGGAACCCACTTTTCCTACGTCGGATCGAGTCCACTGTTATTCCCTTACGTACTGCAACAGCAACTCTTTTGTTGGCTTTGCCCCAAGCAATCTTTCTAACTGTTCTGCGCTGGGCTTCTCACGATCTCGCTGCTCTGTTTTTGTAAAACCATTTGCTCCAAGTGTATAGACGGCGGTATGACCCACAAGATCAACTCGATGAGCAAGCTACAGGGGCTGGTGGATCGCTGCGACACAGACGACAGCATCCTGATGGCGAAGCTCTATCTCGGACGTCAGCGAACTTTCCTAGTCAGTCCAGTTTGAGGCATTCGAGAAATCCCAGACAGTGTCTCGGAATTTCACGCTCTCCAGCCCTTGAAGGCCTGCGTACTCGAACGGATTCCACGTGTTGTTGGGACATATACAGTCAGCGGTCGTTGTTAACGGCGTTTGCTGCGTCCTGGCCACGGCAGTTGTCCTGTAAGTTCAGCTAAGCCTCCATCATCCTCGACGCGCGCACCGAAGCGGTTCACTTCGACCCCAGGCAAGTCGTCGCTGTCGAACCATAACAGCGAGGTGGTGGTGTCGGTACGTGCGTAGTGCCTGGAGAGTTCCCAGAGGTCGAGTCCCTGTTCCCAGTTGTCGAACCTGATGTCCTGTGAAACATCTCCCGTGTCGGTAGCACTGTTGCCCGAAGAGCGGAGACGGTGGGCCACAGAGCCGACAGGGATTATGGATTTGGGAGATATCCAAGCTCCAGTCTGTCGCAAGCTAGTGGAGCGTGCTGCGTAACGTACTGCGCCACGCTCCATTGTGACGAAAGCGCACGGCATGTCACTGAGGCAAGCGAACCGAGATGCGGCAGCAGGGAATGAGGTGCCAAACAAGTCAGCCATGTGCTGGATCAGCTCCAGCGATGGCTCTTCCTTGGGTACGAGTGACAGCCATTGCTGATATGGCATCAGCAGCTCAGCGGCGAACGTGTCACAGGCGATCTCGTTCGGGTGCCGCTTGGCATAAGACCAAGACGGTACTTCTTCGTGACTCGACTCCAGCTCGAGCACGATGTGAGCTACCTCATGGCAGATGGTGAAACGCTGGCGCTCTTCCGTTTCCAGCGAGTTCACCGTAATGACATGCTTCCCGTTCGGCTTAGTGATTGTGTAGCCGGACTCTCCTTCATCAAGTTCTTCCCTCTTGACCTTGGCGTTGGCCGCAACGACATAGGGCGTCAGGTCTGTTCGGATGTCCGACGTATCGACTTTCGCAATAAAGGCTCGCGCTCTCTGCCTGACATCCACCTCATCCATGTTCAATCGTCCTCGTCCTCGAATGCCCTCTGTATCCGAGCGATCAATGTTGCAGGATCAGGCCTCGTATTTCCGCGATGCCTCACTCCCGCCGCAGCCGAAAAGATGTCGATGCTGATAGAGGGGTCTTGTAATACGAACTCAACAAGACGAGGGTCGGCCTCCGCATGGTCAACAAGCCACATAACGAGTGCTGCATCCCTCTCTCCAGGCTTGAGAGCCCTCAACAGCTTCTCAACCAGATCCGGCGACGGATTCGTCTTCTCGCCTGATTCCAAGCGATGGACATAGGCATGATCCACCGAAGAGAGCTGACCGATTTCACGCAGTGAAAGGGTTCTGCGTTCGCGTAGCGTCTTGATAGCGACGCCCAAGCCTGTTTGCGGCATGAGTTAAGATCCTTACGGTTGTGGGGAGAAGGCTACAGCCCTGTGTTACATCAACCCCACATACAGTCGAGTTCAAATGCGCATGTTGCGCGGGTGTTGCACCGGCACACATGCCCTGATACATTGTTGTCTAGTCAGACAACAGGGGCAGGCTTTAAGCTTGCCCCAGGTTAGATTGGCTTGGCCTTCCTGTTGTCTGTGCAAGCAACACATTGTGCTACAGCGGGCGGCCGTTGACAACCCAGCCGGCTGGCTGGGACTACCATAGTTCCATTGTAGGAGAGCCATCATGGCCGGCAAAAATCAGCATGTTGTTCCTCATCAAGACGGTTGGGCCGTTAAAGGTGCTGGAAACCAGCGGGCGACCTCTGTGCATGACACGCAGCAGCAAGCAATAGATGCGGGGCGGGATATTGCACGCAACCAGAAGTCCGAACTCGTCATCCATCGTCCAGATGGCCGTATCCGTGACAAGGATAGCCACGGCAACGACCCCTTTCCTCCGAGAGGTTAAGACGTCATGACTGACATCCCTGCCTACCATGTGCTCGCCCTGTCGGGTGGAGGTTATCGCGGCCTCTATACGGCTACGGTTCTCGCCGAACTTGAAGCAGTGCTGGGTCGCCCTATCGCTTCCCACTTTGACCTGATTTGTGGCACATCGGCAGGAGGGATGTTGGCTTTGGGGCTGGCAGCGGAGATTCCAGCTAGCGAACTCAAGGCATTGTTCGAAGACGAAGGTAGCCGCATCTTTGGTTGCCGCAGCCTCCCAAGGCGGCTTTTGGGATTCTGGCTGACTGCAAAGCATGACTCGACGGGATTGCGAGATGTGCTGACCGAACGCTTCCAGGGAACCACGATAGGCGACTTAAAGCATCGTGTTCTTGTGCCCGCAGTCAACTACTCGACGGGTCGCGGACAATTCTTCAAGACGCCTCACCATCCTTTCTTTGAGCTGGATCACCGCATGAAGATCGTCGATGTCGCGTTGGCGACTGCCGCCGCCCCCGTCTACTTCCCGCTGGCGCGCAACGACCGTGGTGTCTTCGCGGATGGTGGGTTGGTAGGCAATGCCCCCGGCCTGTTCGGGTTGCACGAGGTCAAGACGTTCCTCGCGCCGAAACAGGATCCGCTAATTCGAGTTCTATCCATCGGCACGATGACGATCGGTGCAACCGTTCGTGGCGGTGCCAGCCTTGACCGCGGATTCGGAAAGTGGCGTGGTGGACTCTTCGATCTGGTGATCTCCGCTCAGGAATCGTCCGTGGACTATATGCTGCGGCAGTTGTTGGGGAACAACTACTTCCAGATCGACGACAAGGCAACGCCGGATCAGAGCAAGGACGTGAAGGCGCTGGATCGGGTTTCAATTGGTGCCACGAATACGCTCAAGGATCGTGGAAGCCATGCGGCGCAGCGTGCGCTGGGCGATCCACTTTTCCAACCTTTTCGAGCGCACCAGGCCGGCGCCCCCATCTTCTACCACGGTCCCAACAAGAATGTTCCGGAGGCTGCATGCTGAACCTGAGCCCGCTTTTCTTTACCACCGTTGACGACGAATCCTGCATGCATGACGAGCTGGATCTGACGCCTGAGCAACGCGCTTGGATCGCGAGCGCCCGTACTGATGTCAGGGCCTGCCTTCGTACAGGCATCCCTCGCGTGTTGAGGGCAAACGGATACACGGAGAACGTGCCACAGCCGCGCTTTTTCACGCAAGGATCGTGGGCATACAAGACGCTGAACTCTCCGGCCCAACGCCCTCAGCAGGCAGATGTCGATGATGGATGCTATCTGCCATTGAGCTTCGTCTCCCAAACGAAACGCCCCAGCACGGCAACGACAGTGTTCTTTGCCGCTGCGGAAGAAGCCTTGAAGCCGCTGGTCGAGGAAAAGCACTGGAAGCTTGTCACCGACAAGCCTACGTGCATCCGCATCGTCATTTCAGCGTATGCCCACATTGATATTCCTCTGTACGCCATTCCTGACGAAGAATTTGTCTTGCTCGCAAAGGCTTCGATGGAGCGATATGGCTACGACTCGTTGACGGACGCGGTGAACATGGCAGAGCGGGATGTTTGGACAGCACTGCCCGCTGACAAGGTGCTCCTGGCCCATCGTGAATGCAACTGGATGCCCTCTGACCCCAGACCTGTGAAGGAATGGTTCCTGAGCGAAGTGGAGATCAAGGGGGAGCAGTTCCGCCGCGTGGTTCGTTACTTGAAGGCGTTCCGCGATTGGAGGTGGTCTAGCGGCGGGCCCGCTTCGATTCTGCTGATGGCCGCCGCAGCCCCACTCTTTGAGAAACGTGATCGGCGTGATGACCTCGCGTTGCTGGATGTCGTCACGTCACTGCCGGCCCAGTTGCGGGCAGGTGTGAACAACCCCGTGGATGAGTCCGAGTCTCTCACGGAGCGGCTTGGCAAAGCGGGTGTCGAAGAAGCAGCAAAAGCGTTTGAAGAATTTGAGAAAGTGCTTCGCGGAGCCACCGATGCCGGCAGCCCTTCACAGGCCTGCATTTGGATGCAGGGTGAATTCGGCCTTCGCTTTCCGAACGAGCCGGATCGGGTCAAGGTGGTATCCGTTGCTGCCACCATTGCTGCGGCTCCCGCCACGGCTGGCCCTAGCGAGCTTGTCGGGCGAACGAAGGCAGGATGAGCAGCTCCGCAGCGGTCGCAGACGTCATCGAGGTTTTCAAGCAGCGAGGCTTCGAGTTTGTTGGCAAGACGGATGACGGCTGGTTCAGGCTGCACGGGCAGTTGACGCCACCCCAAGCAGACAAGGGCTGTCCGTGCGAAGTTCAGCTCGATCCTACGTTCTTTGACTTACCTCGCATCCGGCTGCTGGATATTCCTCCTGAGCTACCCGCAGCGGTTCCTCATCTGGGTGCAGGTGGTGGACTTTGCTACCTCTCCAAGGGAACGGTCGTTCTGGATATCTACGATCCTGTCGGACAGTCGCTGGCATGCTTGCAGCGCGCTGCCGTCGTGCTCGGGCAGATCTTGAAGGGGGGGATGATTGAAGATCTTACGGAAGAGTTTTTCGCCTATTGGGATGGATGGCTTTGCTTTGTGGACATGCAGGGCGAAGACCTAGGGCGACAGAGCTGCATAATCGCGCAGGCCAATGGTAATTCTTTGTGGTTCATCACCGATAACAAAGACCGAACAACGAAGAAGTTGAAGTCGCTCGGCTACCAGATCACCGATCAAACGGTGCTGACTTACCGGATCAAAACCAGCGCTCAACCTCGCCCGCTGACCAGCCATTGGCCTCCCGAAACAGTTGCGGATATCTTGGCGTGGCAAAGCACTCTTGACCCCCGGTGCCGGCGCAAGATTCACGCGCGCATCAAGGAAGGAGAAAGGAAGAAGGCCAACGGCGTTCTGATCGTTATCGAGTCTCTGTTGATGACGTATGGCTTTGCGGTTCTCTATGATCGTCAATGCCAAGTCCAAAAGGGCAAGCTCGCAGATCGCCGGGATTCGAGCTATGGGTTAAAGGCGATACCCGTCTCGGTGGTCAGAATCGATGATCGATATCTTGCCCAGCGAAACATACCTAAGTCAAAGACGCTTGCAGGTAAGAACCTAGCCGTTGTTGGATGCGGCACGATCGGCGGATATCTGTCGGACATGCTGGTCAAGGCTGGGGCGGGGACATGCGGCGGAAAGCTCACGTTGGTGGATTTCGACTACCTTCTCCCGCAAAACATCGGGCGTCATCGCCTGGGATTTCCGGACTTGCTGTCGAACAAGGCCGAGGCCATGGCGAAAGAACTCAAGCACTTGGCGCCAGGGGCCGAGATTCGTGCACTCCCTGTGGATGTCAGGCAGGTCCAATTGGGAGAGCTGGACTTGCTCATAGATGCCACTGGGGAAGAGTCCCTCGGGCATTGGCTGTGCGGCCACTATCCACCACCTACACCCATGCTTTCGGTCTGGGTAGAAGGGCCGGGTACGGCTGTCCGTGCACTCTTGAGAACGAACGCATCTGGTGCTTGCTACAGATGCCTTTGGCATAGCAACAAAAGAGGTGAACTACGCTCCACCCTTGATCCTCTTCCTACCATCTTGGCGGGGCATGGATGTGAGGGCTTGTACGTGCCGTTTCCCGCCTCGGTGTCGGTGCATGCTGCCAGCCTGGGTGCTGAAATGACACTCGACTGGGTCAACGGCGTCTATTCTCCTGCGCTGCGAACCAGGCTGATCGACCGCGTCCAGCAGCTTGCCACGCCTGATTGCGATCCACCGCTGGATCGCGAGTGCCCTCTATGCGGCTCATGAGTTCCTGGGCAACCAGCGACAAGAGGACGCTGCTGCATTTCTCGGAGTCTACGCTGGAAATTTTCTATCAGCATGTCCAAGCCAGTGATACCGACTGCGAGGCTGGCGGACTGCTGCTTGGTTCGGTTCATGGAGCCCACATGCTTATCGAACAAGCAACGGTTCCTACAATATGGGACAAGCGATTCCACTACCTTTTCGAGCGAATGCCATTTGGTCACGAAGTCATTGCTCTGGCTCGATGGAGGGCGAGTCAAGGAACCGTCCGCTATTTGGGCGAATGGCACACACATCCAGAAGACCATCCTCAACCTTCTAGTCTCGATAGATCGGAATGGAACCACTTATCAGCGTAGCGTCGAGACAAGCGGCCAATGCTTGCTGTCATCGTCGGGCGAAAATCTTTATATGCCGAGTTGGTCCCAGAATCAGGCCGAGGTTCGGTATTTACCTCTGTGGAATAGCGGGCAATAAAACCAAGACCGTTCCGTCGTCGGACTCGCGGGCCCCACCAACCCGGCGCTCGCTTCTTGCCCCCTAGCCACGGACTCCCTGTCGTCACGGGCAATGAACTAAGGAAAGACTGTGGCAACGAGGCCGGCCCAGGTCTCCGCGCCAACCCTTTCCACCACATGAACAGCACGTCACCAGAGTGTCATACACAAAGGTGTATGCTCCCCACCACTAAAGGATCAGTGCTCGCTGAAGGATCAGCATCCCCGTCGAAAGCCCGGCATCCTTGCCGGGCTTTCCTAAGAAACACCTTCGACAGCCTGCAATGTGAATCCAAACTCTGCTGCACGTCGATGCAGCCCTTTCACCACGCGCTCCCGATATTTTTGTTCATAGTGATCAGCGCCAGGATCCTTGTAGTCC
>Ga0209081_1000036_pt1 | contig 67562 bp, 56 predicted proteins | sample GOMGulsemesocosm_4_FD_184636 | JGI IMG/M metagenome (GOLD analysis project Ga0209081, IMG submission 184636) | Methane-oxidizing microbial communities from mesocosms in the Gulf of Mexico - GOM15B Gulf of Mexico (SPAdes) (version 2) | ecosystem: Environmental > Aquatic > Marine > Cold seeps... | reverse complement strand
TATGGCGGTTTTGTGCAGGCCGGTGTCGGCTTTATTTTGATTGCCGCGCTTGCCGGTAGCCTACGTTATGATCTGGTACGGGCCAATGCACTTAAAATGTTATGTACTGGGTTCTTTACACTGGTGGCCTTAGGGATTTTTATTGCGCGCGATCAAGTGGAGTGGATCCCCGGCCTTGTGTTGGCGTTGGGCACCATGGTCGGTGCACGTTTGGGTGTTGGTTTTGCTCTAACCGTGAGTCAGAAAACGCTGAAATGGTTCCTTTTACTGATGACGATTGTTGGCAGTGGCGCAGCATTTTATTGGTAGTGGCGACCGTAAGTGTTGTTCCGAGACAAGCAACTTAGGTAGCAGGGGTTGAGGCTACGCCCTCTTCGTTTTTATAACGATATACGCGACGCGGGTGTGTCGATAAAATACACATTATATAGATACAAGGGGCTGAAATGACGGCTGATCAAAACACATTGGTTGAAGACCTCATTACAATACGCGACTACCTGCGTTGGGCTACAAGTCGCTTTAATGCGGCGCAAATATTTCTCGGCCATGGTACTGATAATAGTTGGGACGAGGCGGTTCAGTTGGTGATGCACTCTCTGCATTTACCTTGGGACTCCTCGCCAGATCTGCTCAACAGCCGTTTGACCATGGTCGAACGCAAAGCCGTTGTCGAGGCGGTTGAACGTCGAGTGAATGAACGAGTCCCCGCCGCCTATATTACTGGGCGTGCATGGTTTGCGGGTTTGGAGTTCGAAGTGGATGAGCGTGTGTTGGTACCGCGCTCGCCGTTAGCAGAGACCATTGCGCAAGAGTTTCAGCCTTGGTTAGGTGTATACCCTGAACGTATCCTTGACCTTTGTACCGGCAGTGGTTGCATTGGTATTGCCTGCGCACAGGCTTTTTCTGAGAGCGAGGTGGTGCTAAGTGATATCTCCGCCGATGCCTTGGTGGTGGCCAATAACAATATAAAACGTCATCAGCTTGGGGATCAGGTCAGCGCTGTTGAGTCGGACTTGTTTGGGGGGCTAGCGGGGCAGGTGTTTGACTTGATTGTCAGTAATCCGCCCTATGTGAACGCGGAAGACGTGGCGGCTATGCCCGCCGAGTACCAGGCTGAACCCGAGATAGCGTTGGGGAGTGGAGACGATGGTCTGGACTTCACTCGTCGCTTGCTGCGAGAGGCCCCGCAGCATTTGAGTGAGCAAGGGTTGCTGGTGGTCGAGGTAGGTAACAGCTGGCCCGCTTTGGAGGCGGCTTTTCCAAAGGTTTCATTTATGTGGCTTGAGTTTGAGATGGGCGGTCACGGGGTGTTTATGCTGACCGGTGAGCAGTTGCGTCAGCATCAAGCAGACTTTGTGTAAAGCACGTATAATCGCCGCTTCAATGCGCTTGGTTATGTCTGAGCGCAACGGGCGGATCGATAGAGCCTGAGTGTTCATTTAAGAGAATTAGAGAAACGTATGTCCGGTAATAGCTTTGGTAAGTTGTTCACTGTCACCACCTTTGGTGAGAGTCATGGTTTGGCCCTCGGTTGTATCGTCGACGGCTGTCCTCCAGGTCTGGCCTTGTGCGAAGAAGATCTGCAGCTTGACCTTGATCGCCGCAAGCCGGGGACGTCGCGTTTTACAACGCAGCGGCGCGAGGCTGATCAAGTCAAAATTCTGTCAGGCGTGTTCGAGGGAAAAACAACCGGTACGCCAATAGGTCTGTTGATAGAAAATACCGATCAGCGTTCTAAAGACTATTCGAATATTAAAGACCAGTATCGTCCTGCACACGCCGATTACACCTATATGCAAAAGTACGGTGTGCGTGATTATCGTGGCGGTGGTCGATCTTCCGCCCGTGAAACCGCGATGCGTGTTGCCGCAGGCGCGATTGCTAAGAAATACCTGCAAAGTGAATTTGGTATCGTTGTACGTGGTTATCTCTCTCAGCTAGGACCGATAAAAATTGATCAGGTCGATTGGGCCGAGATTCATAACAACCCATTTTTCTGTCCAGACGTGAATAAAGTCGCTGAGATGGAAGAGTACATGAAGCAGTTAAATAAAGAGGGCAACTCGATCGGCGCTAAGATCACCGTCACAGCTACGGGTATGATACCCGGCTTGGGTGAGCCTGTTTTTGATCGTCTTGATGCCGACCTAGCCCACGCGCTGATGAGTATTAATGCGGTTAAGGGTGTAGAGATAGGCGCTGGCTTTGCATGCGTTGAGCAGAAAGGCACGGAGCACCGTGATGAAATCTCACCGGAAGGCTTTTTGTCTAATCAGGCCGGCGGTATTTTGGGCGGAATCTCGACCGGCCAGGACTTGTTGGCGCACATAGCGTTGAAGCCAACGTCTAGTTTGCACCTGCCAGGGCGCAGTGTGAATCAGCAGGGTGAGCCTATTGAGATTGTAACAAAGGGCCGCCACGACCCTTGCGTTGGTATTCGTGCCACACCGATCGCTGAAGCGATGATGGCAATGGTATTGATGGATCAGCTGCTGCGTAACCGTGGGCAGAATGGCGGTGTTGAACATGGCTTGCCTGTTATCCCGTCCGTAGCTGGCGAATAATTTATGTGAACGGGCGATTCACCTTCGTGGGTCGTCGCTATGTTGCGCTGCTATTTGATGGGCGTGTGATTCTCCCAATGAGTACTTTGTGATGAATCAGAACGCAATCCCCTATTGGCGTTTGTCCGGCTTTTATTTTTTCTATTTTGCTTTGGCCGGCACATTAATGCCGTTTTTTGGCCTCTATCTCCAGTCGCTCTCTTTTTCCCCTCAGCAGATAGGTACGCTCAGTGCGATTTTAATGGCCACGAAGATCGTAGCTCCGAATATTTGGGGCTGGCTCAGCGATAAAACTGGGCGGCGTTTGTCAATTATTCGCTGGGGGTGTTTTCTCGCTGCGCTTTTCTTTTTGATTTTACTATGGCGTCAAAGCTTTGCTTGGCTGGCTTTTGCTATCTTCTGTTACAGTTTTTTCTGGAATGCCGTGCTGGCTCAGTTTGAAGTGGTCACGCTGGGTTACCTAACCCAGCGGCCGCACGCTTATAGTCGTATTCGATTATGGGGCTCGGTTGGTTTTGTAATGGCCGTGATGGGGTTTGGGGCGTTATTCGATGTCTTTTCTATTGCTTACTTACCTTGGTTAGCGCTGTTTTTGTTGTTACTGATTTGGTTTAGTTCCCTGTCCCTGCGTGAAGAAAAAGTCATTGCTCGAGAGGTTAAGCAAGGACAGTTCTTGAAGCAGTTACAACAACGCCCTGTGCTGTTCTTCTTGTTATGCAGCTTTTTGCTGCAGCTCAGTCATGGTACTTACTATACCTTTTACAGTGTCTATCTAGAGGCGCTTGGCTACAGTCGTACCGTTATTGGTGCGCTTTGGGCGTTGGGGGTTGTGGCTGAAATCGGTGTTTTTCTAGTGATGCATCAGTGGATGCAACGTGCTGGGCTGCGCGCTATTTTATTAATCACGTTGGCCTTGACGTGCTTGCGCTGGAGTTTTATTGCGCTTTTTTCTGATGTGCTTGTGATGTTGTTGTTTGCCCAGCTTTTGCATGCATTTTCATTCGGTAGCGCCCATGCGGTTGCCATCGAATTTATACGTCGCTACTTTCAGGGTGGTACTCAGGGCCAGGGGCAAGCGTTATACAGTGCCGTTGGCTTTGGTGCCGGTGGTGCGGTGGGGGCTCTGTTGAGTGGTTGGTTGTGGCCGATCAATCCGTTGTTTGCTTTTTTGCTGAGTGGTTTAAGCGCGCTACTGGCTATGTTATGTGTCTGGTTTGGATTAGAAAAGACCGAAGCTCGCGATTCAAGGGGCGTGTAGGGGTTTGTGTTTCTTTTGTTAAGGGGTTATGTTGGTTTAAGCGGCTATTTTTTAGGCGTTACGGATGGGCTTAAGTTAAGTGCTTTAAATTAAGTGGCTTAAGTGTTCCAGTATTGAGTTGTTCAATGTTCGAGTAGTTCACACCCCAATAATAAAAAGGAGGTGGCGGGATGAAAGGCGTTAGTTTCCTGTCTTGTTTGGCACGGTCGTTCAGGCTTTATCAAAAGTTACTCCCTCAGTTACTTGTTTTTTTGTGTACCTCTTTTTTGTCTGCGGTTGTCGCTTCTGGTGATGTTTGTCAGGCGATTAATTGTGACTGTACCAGTTTGCTGGCCGCAGACCAGCGGGACAGTTGCTCACAGCGACAGGTGGTCTTGGTTAAGGCCTGTCGGACTAGTGGTGCGGTGCAGGGGTTTTGTCAGCAAGCGGGTTTACAGGCTTCGCCGGTGGCGCTGAGCTTACCTGTTCAGGCGCGAAAAGCGCTGGTTGCGGTGGCACTGACAATGGACGAGCTAAGAACTCAAAGTCGGATGTTGCACTGGTCTGTTAATGAGGATCATAGTGCTTCGAAAGCCTTACAAAATAATAATAACTTTCGTGGTGCACTGGCTTTACGTAAGCGTGAAAATGTCTCACGCAAAAAGTTACAAGCGTTGCAATATCGTTTGGCTGAGATGTTGACGGTGAGTGATGACGCGACGGACGCTAAGCAATTGTTTGAAAATTTATACCCTTTACACGAGGCGGCGGCGCTGGACAGCTACCGTTCAGGGGCTGAATTGTGGGTACTTCCGGAGGAGGCTGGGCGTGAGTTAACGGCTAAAGAGCAAAAACTCCAGCAGATTTTAGCTCAACGCTTGTTGCGCAACGCAGGTGATTCGATGGAGTTGGCCGCTGATGCTGCGTTTCAGGCCGGTCATCATGAAGAAGCGTTGCAAGCTTGGCGCTTGGCCGCTCGTTATACTCAAGAGTTGGTGGGCTGGAAGCAGTCGGTGGGGGCAAAGGATTCACACGTGCGCTTTTATGAGGCGCGTGCAGCAGCGCGATTGCAGCGGGCAACGTTATTGGCGGCTATGGAGTCAGCGGCAATCGCCTACTGAATTATACTCTTATTATTAATGGGTTATGTGGGCGTGCCTGACCGCCTTGTGGCCAGTCTGGATGACCTACCTCTAGAGGAGCTGCCGTAAGATTTGTACGGTGTGAATCGTGCGTGGGTCACTCTGTGCAGTGCGCTTTGTGGATTGCGTTACGTTTGGTCCGTTTTGCCGCTGGTGTCCACGCTCCCTGCATTTTCGCAGGCCTGTAAAAAAGTATTAGCCGCATTACTTAATGTGCGCCCTCGATGGTAAATACAGCCCAGTGTGCGGCTCGCCTGTAGCGATGCTACGTGAATGCTATGCAGTTGTTGATCGACCATTGTATTGGGTAAAATACTCCAGCCAAGGCCGATAGAAACCATCATTTTAATGGTTTCTAGGTAGTTAGTCGCCATAGATAGATTCAGTTTGAGTTGCTTCTGGGCAAAGAGTTTTTGGATCAATTGACCTGTGTAGGTATTCAGGTCAGGGAGGATGGCGGGCAGGCTGGCGAGCTCCTCGACATTGATGCTGACCCTGTTAGCCAATAAATGCTGGGGCGACACGACAACACTGAGTGGATCCTGCCAGAGAGGGATGGCCTCTATATAAGTTGGTTGGCTAGGCGCCATAGTGACCACAGCCAGCTCCGCATCACCGCGATGAATTGCATCGTAAGCCTGTTCCGAATCCATAAAACCAAGCTCTAGCTCCACTTCTGGGAAGTCTTCGGTAAAGCGTCTTAAAATAATGGGCAGGTGGTGTAGGCCGATGTGATGGCTGGTCGCCAGTCGCAGTTTACCGCTCACGCTGCCCGATAGGTTATGGATAGCTTGCTGGGTATCGCGTACCGACTGCAGTATATGTTGCGCGCGTGGCAATAGGGCTCGACCACCTTCAGTCAGGCGTATTGTGCGGCCAATTCGATCGAATAGGCGGCAGCCTAAATGGGATTCCAGTGTGGCGATACGCTTACTGACGGCGGGCTGCGTGAGGTGCAGCTGCTCCGCGGCGAGAGAAAATGAGGCGTGGTCGGCTACGGCGAGGAAGGCTTTTAAGTTTTGGGTGTCCATGTGCCCATAGTCATCTATTCCTTTGTGGAATTCAAACTATAATAAAGATGAATTTGTGTTATCTGTCATCAGGTTTTAAAATCACTCCAATGAAGATACTTGGATCAGGCGGTGTCCGCCTTGTTCTGTTTGTGAAACTGATTATCGCTGCGAGCCGTGGTGAGAAACTTGAATGATGCATCGTGTTTGACGGTGTTGCTGTTTCCTCTCATCACGGCCTTGGTGTTCTGATCTTTAAACCTATGTGAGGTTCCGATGGCTGCAAGAACGCTCTATGACAAACTCTGGGATGCTCATCTCGTAAAACAGCGAGATGATGGATCTGCCCTGATATATATTGATCGTCATGTGATTCATGAGGTGACATCGCCTCAGGCATTTGACGGTCTTCGCCTGGCTAATCGTAAGCCGTGGCGTGTCGACAGTGTCGTGGCAACCCCGGATCACAACGTACCGACTACCAGTGCTGAGCGCGCTTCGGGTGTTGCGGGTATTGAAGACCCTGTTTCCAGAATTCAAGTGCAGACTCTCGATGACAACTGTGATGAATTTGGCATTGTTGAATTCAAGATCAACGATCGCCGTCAGGGCATCGTCCACGTCGTAGGCCCTGAAACGGGCGCTTGTCTACCGGGTATGACCGTTGTATGTGGTGACTCTCACACCTCCACCAATGGTGCATTGGGCGCACTTGCGCATGGTATTGGCACCAGTGAGGTTGAGCATGTTCTGGCCACCCAGTGTTTAGTCGCCAAAAAAATGGGTAATCTGTTGATCAAAGTGGATGGTCAGCTGGGCGCTGGAGTTACACCAAAGGATGTGGTGTTACATATCTGCGGTGTGATTGGCACGGCGGGTGGTACTGGCTACGCGATGGAATTTGGTGGTCAGGTATTCCGCGAGATGAGCATGGAAGGCCGCTTGACGGTTTGTAACATGTCGATCGAAGCGGGTGCGCGCGCCGGTATGGTGGCGGTCGATCAGATCACCTTGGATTATGTCAAGGGCAGGACTTATTCACCGCAAGGTGCTGAGTGGGACATGGCGGTTGAAAACTGGTCAGACCTGCACAGTGATACCGATGCGATATTCGATAAGGTCGTTGAAATCGACGGTGCCGAGATCAAGCCGCAGGTTAGCTGGGGCACATCGCCAGAGATGGTCTTACCTGTCAACGCCACTGTGCCGAATCCCGCCGATGAATCTGACCCCGTCAAGCGTGAAGGTATTGAACGAGCGCTGGTATACATGGGTCTGACCGCCGGTCAGAAAATTACCGATATTAAAGTTGATCGCGTGTTTGTGGGTTCTTGCACCAACTCGCGCATCGAAGACCTGCGCGCAGCGGCTGATGTGGTGAAGGGCAAAACGGTTGCCGCGAGCGTTAAGCAGGCGTTGATCGTACCGGGGTCCGGTGAGGTTAAATTGCAGGCTGAAGCCGAGGGTCTGGATAAGATCTTTTTGGCCGCAGGCCTGGAGTGGCGTGAGCCGGGTTGCTCCATGTGTCTGGCCATGAACGCAGATAAACTGGGCAATGGTGAGCACTGTGCGTCCACCTCAAACCGAAACTTTGAAGGTCGTCAGGGCTACGGTGGTCGAACCCATCTGGTGAGTCCTGCCATGGCCGCGGCGGCGGCGATTGCCGGCCATTTTGTCGATGTTCGTGATCTGTAAGCTTGCCGAGAGATAGAGAGACCCTTATGAAAAGTTTTACTCAGGTAAAAGGTTTGGCGGCACCGATGGATCGCGCCAACGTCGATACCGACTTAATTATTCCCAAGCAGTTTTTGAAGTCGATCAAGCGTTCGGGCTTTGGTCCCAACCTGTTTGATGAGCTGCGTTACCTCGACGAAGGTCAGCCGGGTGTCGATTGCAGTGGTCGTCCGGTGAATGCCGCATTCCCGCTGAACTTCGAACGTTATAAAGGCGCCGGTGTGTTGCTGACGCGTGAGAACTTCGGTTGTGGTTCCAGTCGTGAGCACGCGCCTTGGGCGCTGGACGATTACGGATTCCGCGCAGTGATTGCACCGAGCTTCGCCGATATTTTCTTCAACAACTGTTTTAAAAACGGATTGTTGCCGATTGTGTTGAGCGATGAGGTGGTTGAGCAGCTGTTTGGTGAAATGTACGCCGCAGAAGGCTACGCACTGAATATTGATCTCGACGCCCAAACGGTCACCACCCCAGCCGGTGAGGCCTTCGCCTTTGAGATTGATGAGTTCCGCAAGCATTGCTTGTTGCATGGTCTGGATGATATTGGCCTGACTCTCAACGAGAGTGACGCGATTACCGCCTATGAAACTAAGCGTCGTGTGTCAGCGCCCTGGTTGTTTGACGTCGTTAAATAGTCATGCTGTTCAGTGCAAAAGAATACGTAACGCAGCTCGGTTTGGCTGTCGTGTAAGACGAATGGATAAAGGAAGTTGTTATGAGTAAGAAAATATTATTGCTACCGGGCGACGGTATTGGCCCAGAAATCATGACGGAAGCGCGCAAGGTGCTGGAGCTTATTAATGCTCAGCATAACTTGGGCTTAGAGCTGGATGAGGCTCTGGTCGGTGGCGCTGCGATCGACGGTGCAGGCAAAGCTCTGCCAGACGAGACGCTGGATAAGTGTAACGCGGCTGACGCGATTCTGTTGGGCGCTGTGGGTGGTCCTAAGTGGGATAGCCTGCCGCCAGCCGATCGTCCAGAAAAAGGCGGTTTGTTGAAGATCCGCAAAGAAATGGGCCTGTTTGGTAACTTGCGTCCAGCGTTGCTTTACCCGCAGCTGGCTGACGCCTCGAGCCTGAAGCCGGAAGTGGTGTCGGGTCTGGATATCATGATCGTGCGTGAATTGACCGGTGGCATCTACTTCGGTGAGCCGCGTGGTATTCGCACACTGGAAAACGGCGAGCGCCAGGGTTACAACACCTACGTTTACGCTGAATCTGAAATTCGCCGTATCGGTAAGGTCGCTTTTGAAATGGCCATGCAGCGCGACAAACGTCTGTGTTCTGTTGATAAAGCCAACGTATTGGAAGCCACTATGCTGTGGCGCGAAGTGATGGAAGAGCTGGGCAAGGACTACCCAGAAGTTGAGCTGTCGCACATGTATGTTGATAACGCTGCTATGCAGTTGGTGCGCGCGCCTAAGCAATTTGATGTTGTGGTGACCGGTAACATGTTCGGCGATATCCTTTCTGATGCAGCGGCTATGTTGACCGGTTCTATCGGTATGTTGCCATCGGCCTCTATGAACGAGAGCGGCCAGGGCATGTTTGAACCTTGTCACGGCAGTGCACCGGATATTGCCGGTCAGGGTGTTGCAAACCCGTTGGCGACTATTTTGTCTGTGTCCATGATGTTGCGTTATTGCTTGAACCTGCCAGCACCGGCTGAGCAGATTGAGCAAGCTGTTAGTGATGTACTAGACCTCGGTTTGCGTACCGGTGATATCTTCTCTGAGGGCTGCACTAGGGTGTCGACTTCTGAGATGGGCGATGCTGTTGTTAAGGCGCTGGGCTAAAACTTTAGGTTAAAGCTTTGAGCTAAGTCCGTCGGGCTGGGCTGTTGGAAATTAGAATGTTCCGGCCTTGAGCCGGAGCCTTTGCAGGAGATGAAGATCATGCGAGTAGGATTTGTAGGTTGGCGCGGTATGGTGGGTTCCGTATTGATGGAGCGCATGCTGGCTGAGAACGATTTTAATGACATAGAACCCGTATTCTTTACGACCTCTAACGTTGGCGGTAAAGGGCCTGCGATTGGTAAAGATACGCCAGCGCTGAAGGATGCTTCGAGCGTCGAAGAACTGGCAGCTATGGACGCGATTGTGTCGTGTCAGGGTGGCGATTACACCAAGTCGGTATTTACTGATTTGCGCAAGTCTGGCTGGGATGGCTACTGGATTGATGCCGCGTCAAGCCTGCGTATGGCGGATGACGCCATCATTGTACTTGACCCTGTAAACATGAATGTCATTAAGGATGGCCTGACCAATGGCGTTAAAAACTACGTCGGTGGTAACTGCACCGTTAGTTTGATGTTAATGGGCCTTGGCGGTCTTTTTACCAATGATTTGGTGGAGTGGGGCACGTCAATGACGTATCAGGCGGCATCCGGTGCTGGCGCTAAGAACATGCGTGAGTTGATCTCGCAGATGGGTGTGCTGCGCGACAATGTTTCCGCTGAGTTGGCGAATCCGTCAGCGGCTATTCTGGAGATTGACCGCAAGGTTGCTGCAACCATGCGCTCGGGCGATTTCCCAACGGATAACTTCGGTGCGCCCCTGGCCGGTAGTCTGCTGCCGTTTATCGATACCCAGCTTGGTAACGGGCAGAGCCGTGAAGAGTGGAAAGCGCAAGCTGAGACCAACAAGATTCTCGGCATCGACGGCAAGCCAATTCCTCTGGATGGTACCTGTGTGCGCATCGGCGCTATGCGCTGTCACGCGCAGGCATTAACCATAAAGTTGAAGAAAAATGTGCCAATGGATGAGATTGAGTCCATGTTGGCTGAGGCGAACGACTGGGCGAAAGTTGTGCCTAACGATCGTGCTGCGACGCTGCGCGATCTTACGCCTACGGCTGTGACGGGTACTTTAAGTGTGCCTGTTGGACGTTTGCGTAAAATGAGCATGGGTCCTGAATACCTGAACGCCTTTACTGTTGGCGATCAGTTGTTATGGGGCGCGGCTGAGCCGTTGCGTCGTATGCTGCGTATCTTGATCGAGTCTTAATGCTTCGGTGGTCGTCTGAAAAAGCCGTTTCCTTTTGTTGTGGGGGGAGCGGCTTTTTTTTGTCTGGTACTTTATAAGCTTGTGGCTTTGTTTGGCTGTTCTATCCTCATTAATATATTTGGCGCAGGCGCGCGGGTTATTGCGGATAAAGTGGCTTTTTGAGGACTGCGTCAAACTTCTGCTTTCATTTGTTTTGCTATCGACCTTGCTTGCCGTCGGGCTGTGTTGCAAAAAAGCTATTCATAATGAATACTTACGTGCATTAGTGAAGATATATTCGAGGTTGGTTCCGTGGGCCTCGATGACAACAATAAAATCAAGTATCGAAGCTGGCGAGTGATGGGTCTAGAGGTTCTCGACCCATAGGAGCCAAGGAGATAACAAAAGGAACGTTCTATGCGTTTTCGTAAGCTGGCGTTAGCGGTGAGTTTGGCTGGTGCTTTGGGTTGTGAGATGGCCAGTGCTTTAGGGCTTGGTGAAATCAAACTGAACTCTACGCTGAATCAGCCTTTGGATGCCGAAATTAAGCTGCTGCGTCTGAGGGAGCTGGGCGAAGGCGAGATATTGGTGAACGTTGCCTCGCGGGAAGACTTTCAGCGAGCGGGTGTTGACCGAGTTTTCTTTCTCAACGATTTGAAGTTCGAAATCATACCTGAAAACCCTTCTGGGCCGATTATTAAGGTGACGTCGCGAAAAGTCGTGCGTGAACCTTTCTTGAACTTCCTGCTTGAAACTCAATGGCCCAATGGCCGTATCCTGCGTGAATACACGCTGTTGATGGATCTCCCTGTGTTTGGTGATGAGTCTGCGCGCGCGGTAACGCCAGCAGCGATTAGTCGACCTGAGCCAGTGGTATCGCAACCCGCGGTTGTAGCGAGCGTACGTGAAAGTGCTTCTGTTGCAGAGCCAGCCGCTTCAGCCCCCGAGCGAGAGGCTGAGCAGCCTGCCGTTGAATCGCAGCCGCAACGCGCGGCCGCTCCAGCTAAGCGAGTAGAGGGTGGCGTATACGGGCCCGTAAGCTCGAGTGATACGCTGTGGGAAATAGCTTTAAAAGCCAGACCTGACCGCAGCTACTCGGTACAGCAAACAATGCTGGCCATTCAACGTTTGAACCCAGAAGCCTTTATCAATGGCAACATTAACCTGTTGCGTAAAGGTCAGGTGCTGCGCCTGCCGAAAGCCTCACAGATCTCAGAGCTCAATAGCCGTCAAGCGGTTAACGAAGTGGCTTTTCAGAATGATCAGTGGTCAGGTGATGCGAACGGGAACGTAAGCGGCGCTCAGCTTGACGGCAGTGGCCGTACACAAGCAGCTCCCACGGCTGTAAGTGACAAGAAGGGGCGTTTGAAACTTGCTTCAAGTGCGGACGTTGAGAATGTTGATGCAGGGCGTGGTGCTGGCGAAGTAGGTGGCGATACCGACGCACTGCAAAACGAGCTGGCCATTACACTGGATGAACTTGATAAAACCCGCCGAGATAATGGAGAGCTGAAGAGTCGTATTGATGAGCTTGAAATGCAGATTCAAACGATGGAGCGCTTGGTCGATGTCTCGAGTCAGGAGCTTCGAGCCTTACAGCTGGCTGGGCAGCAGGCAGTTGATTCTGATCCCAATCCGATTGATGCCGCTGACGATGGTGATCTGACCCCAGCTGTGGATGTGGCGGCCGTTGCTCAAGCACCTGTTGCTAAAGTTGTGGATGCCTCAAAGGTTGTAATCAGTGCGCCTAAGCCGGAACCTTCATTCTTTGACTCTGTTTTTGACAACATAGCTCTAGTCGCTGGAGGCCTGATTGCCCTGTTGGCTGCATTGGTTCTTATACTGCGACGTCGTAAAGATGATGACAATCCGGATGATGACTTTTCAGTCTCAATGGATGATGAGCCACTATTTGTTAGTGATGAACTGACCGCGGAAGAAGAGCTTTCTGCCGATGAACTTGATACAGAGTTGGCGGGGCAGGAGCCTGAGGTTGACGCTGAAATGGAAGAGTTTGAGCTCGGCGAACTAGAAATTGATGGCGTCGAGTCTGAGTCTGATGAGGCAACTGCTGTCTCTACGGAATCACAAACGGGTGATGCTGTTGGTGAGGCGGATATCTACATCGCCTACGGTAAATACGACCAGGCAGAGGAGATGCTGCTCAAAGCTCTGGATACAGATGCGGATGCGTTGAATGTACGTATGAAGCTGCTGGAAGTTTACGCTGAGACAAATGAAACTGTGAAATTTGATGATCAGTATTCATATGTATTGGCTGCGGATGATGTCGCTGCCCACGAGAGAGCGGCGTCTTTAAGGCAACAGCTGAGCGATGCCGGTGAGTACAACCCTGACGCGGTGAATGTTGCGGTAGAAAGTGAGGCTCTGGAAGGAGATGAGTTGACGCTGGATGATGGCCTCGACTTTGATTTTGACTTGGATGTTAGTGCGGATGACGCTCTAGCCACTGATGAGGCTCTTGAATTTGAAAGCGGCTTGGATCTTGACTTGGCTGATGTTGCTGAGACGACAGGTACTGATGATGATTTGAGCTTTGATCTTGACTTCGAGCTCGATGAAGATATTTCCGTTGATTCTGGCTTGGCTCTGGAAGGCGCAGAAAATGATGCCTTGCTGGGCTCTAATGCCTCCGATGACGATGCGTTTTCGTTGGAGCTGGAATTGGGCGATGAGCATTTACAAGATGCGTTATCGCTGGATGGTGATTCAGAGGCTGTTGACGATTTTGATTTGCCGGCACTGGATGACGTTGTCTCGCTTGATTCGGAGCTTGAGCTCGATACGGGTGATTTTGAGGGCGGTTCGCTCGATGAATTAAGTATTTTGTCGGATGAGCTTACAAATGATCTGGACGCAGACGAGGTGTCTGAGTTATCCGTTCAAGAGACAAATGCTGAGCCAGACTTCGATTTGGAGTTCGATCTTGGCGCGGATGAATCATCACTGGGCGTTCTTGGCGATGATGACTCTTTGGCCGTTGATCTTGATTTGGCGCTAGAGCTAGATGACGCTGTTGATTTGGGAGCGTCTCTGGAGGTTGTGTCACCGAGCGATGACGTTGCCGATGATGATCACTTTGATATGGATCTTGGTGATGTCGATCTGGCCTCGCTTGACCTAGAGGTTGATGCATTGTCTGCCGACCTTGATCTGGGCGACGATGATTTTGCGGCGCTTGTGCTGGAGGAATCTGTTGAGGGTGATGAGCTGGCAGAGGCTGCGGACTTGATGTCAGCTGACTTAGAGCTGGGCGAGGATGTGAGCTCCGGTTTAGAGATGGCTGACAGTGCGGCACTTGAGCTAGACGCTACGGGCGAAGATTTAGGGGAGTTTGATTCTTTTGAGTTAGATGCCTCTGAGCTTGAAGTTCTTGAGCAGGTGCAGTCTGAAGAAATAACGACGTTGGATATTGGTCTTGATGAGATTGTCGAGACTGAACTTGACCTGCCTGAGCCGTTGCTAGAATTGTCAGTTAATGAAGTTGACGACATGCCGGTTGAATTTGCAGCGTTTGATAGCGCGGAAGCCACTGGTACCGAAGACGTTGCTCTAGAGTTGGGTGACTTCGGTGCTCTGGACGCGGGTGAGGAGGTGTCTGCGGATACAGCTGAGCTTGAGCCGGAGTTTGATCTGGCCGCGGACTTGGGGCTTGATACCGCTGATGAGCTACCGAGCACAGAGGAGGGCATGTTCGATGCCGCCTTAGCCGACTTGCCTGAGCCTGAAGAGGCTCTGGAAGGTTTGTCTGAACTTCCTGACGAAGAGGATGCTGAGCTGGATTTTCTTGCTGATACGGATGAGGCGGCAACTAAGTTAGATTTGGCCCGCGCTTATATTGATATGGGCGACCAGGAAGGCGCGAAGGATATTCTCGATGAGGTTATACAGGAAGGGAGCGAAGAGCAACGTTCCGAAGCGGATGAGTTGTTGGCTCGAATGAGCTAGTCTGCGACTGATTACTTGTCCGACCTTAAGCCCTCGACGTATTACGCGTCGGGGGCTTTTTTCTATATCGCTTTAGGAAAACGCGAGAGCTTTGGGTAGTATGCGGCTCTACTCTTATCAAACCCTTGTACAGGCTATTACGAGTTCATGACTGATCGTTATTTTCCAACCCAGAAACCCTATACCCGCAATGTCGAAATACTCGAAGCTGAGGCTTACCCCGAGGGGATGCATCGGGTTGCGTTGTCTGTTGAGTACAATGGCGCCGACTTTCATGGTTTTCAAAAGCAACCGGACAATACTTTAACCGTGCAGGGTGTTTTGGAGTTTGCGCTCAGTCAGGTGGCTGATGAACCGGTGGCGCTGGTGTGTGCTGGTCGTACCGATGCTGGGGTGCACGCGACCAATCAGATTGTACACTTTGATACGCAGGCCGTTCGGCCTTTACGAGCTTGGACCCGGGGGGTGAACGCACAGTTACCCGACAGTGTTTCTGTGCGCTGGGCACAGGAGGTTTCGGCACATTTTCACGCGCGTTTCTCGGCGCGTGCTCGCACTTACCGATACGTGATTTGCAATACAGATACTCGCCCGGCGCTGGGTGCGGATTGTTTAACATGGATACGTAATCGCTTGGATGAGGTGGCAATGCGTGCTGCTGCTCAGGCGCTGGTGGGTGTGCATGATTTTACGTCCTTTCGTGCGTCTCAATGCCAAGCCCATAATCCCGTTAGGGAGATTCATTATTTGGATGTTGCGCGCCGGGGGGATTTGCTCATTATTGAGATCCAAGCCAATGCCTTTCTGCACCATATGGTGCGCAATATAGTGGGTTCTTTACTCGAGGTAGGATTGGGGGATAAACCTGTGGTTTGGATCGGGGATGTTTTGGCTGAACGCAACCGCTGCAGCGCTGGGGTGACAGCAAAACCCAATGGTTTGCATTTGGTGGAGGTGGGTTATCCTGAGCCGTTTACCTTTCCCAGCCGACTGCCGGGTCCGCACTATGTGCAGGAGCCGTTGGGGGCGTTTTTAGTTGGCTAGTAGGTGGTGTGTTGTGACGGGCTGACTTGAAGGCGCAATTGAGGGCGGTATCTGTTAGTATTCGGCGTTAATTTATATGGCGCGGCTTCATAATGACCAGTCGGTCTAGTTGTGGTCTTCTCGTGTTTTGTCTGGCTTTGCTTGTTGGAGTCAGTGCTCTGTCAAAGTGTGGATGTTTTGCGGGTTAAAATTTGCGGTATTACTTCTGTTAAGGACGCATTGGCTGCTGTTGTGGCTGGCGCGGATGCCATTGGTCTTGTCTTCTATGCCAAGAGCCCTCGCCATGTCAGCATTCCACAGGCGACTGAAATAGCGCGTGCCGCGGGGCCTTTTGTGACAGTCGTTGGGCTGTTTGTTGATGCACCTGCGGCTGATGTTAAACGTGTGCTGGGCGAGGTTGATTTGCACGTATTGCAATTCCACGGCGCTGAGTCAGCCACTTATTGTGAGCAATTCCAGCGCCCATATATGAAAGCTTTGCGTATGAAAGCAGAGCTGGATGTTGAGCTGGAAATGGCAACGTATGCCTCGGCCAGCGCGATTTTACTTGATGCGTATCGACCTGGCGTACCGGGCGGTACCGGTGAAACATTTGATTGGTCTAGGGTGCCACGTCAGTCGGGGTTACCCGTTGTTCTGGCAGGTGGTTTGACCACAGAAAATATTGAAAAAGCTGTAACCGCTGTGTCGGTTTATGGTGTAGATGTTAGCGGTGGCGTCGAGGCGTCACCGGGTGTTAAAGATGCGGATAAGGTATCGACGTTTATCCGTCGGGCCAAATGCAGTCAGCAATAGCGACGGAGAAGAGTGGTGAGTTCAGCTTCAAAAACCGATAAAGCAGTAATTGATTTTTCCCAGTTCCCAGATCCAAGTGGTCACTTTGGGCCATACGGCGGCCGTTTCGTTTCTGAGACTCTGATCCAAGCGCTGGATGAGCTGGATGAGATGTATCAGCGTTTAAAGGACGATCCTGAATTTCAGGCCGAGTTCGATAACGATATGGCGCACTATGTTGGACGCCCTTCACCGTTGTACTTGGCTGAGCGTTGGACGGAGCAGTTGGGCGGTGCGCAGATCTACCTAAAGCGTGAGGACCTCAATCACACCGGTGCGCATAAAGTTAATAACACCATTGGGCAAGCGCTACTGGCAAAGTACAGCGGTAAAACGCGTATTATTGCCGAGACGGGTGCTGGCCAACATGGCGTTGCATCAGCCACAGTGGCTGCGCGTCTGGGCCTGAAGTGTGAGGTGTACATGGGCGCCGAAGACGTTAAACGTCAGGCGTTAAATGTTTACCGGATGAAGCTGCTGGGCGCGACGGTGCACTCGGTTGAGTCTGGTTCCAAAACCCTTAAAGATGCCATGAACGAAGCCATGCGTGATTGGGTGACCAACGTTGATGACACTTACTACATCATTGGCACTGTTGCCGGGCCGCACCCATATCCGCAGATGGTGAGAGACTTTCAGTCGATCATTGGGCGCGAGGCGCGTGAGCAGTGCTTGGTACAAGCCGGTCGTTTACCCGATGCGCTGGTAGCGTGTGTCGGCGGCGGTTCGAACGCCATTGGTTTGTTTCACCCATTTTTGGAGGACAGTGCAGTGGCGATGTATGGCGTTGAGGCTGGTGGTGATGGGGTTGAAACAGGTCGTCATGCTGCGCCGCTCAATGATGGTATACCAGGCGTCTTACACGGTAATCGTACTTACTTGATGGAAGATGAAAATGGCCAGATTATTGAGACGCACTCAGTCTCTGCGGGTCTGGACTACCCAGGTGTGGGGCCTGAGCATTCTTGGTTGAAGGACATTGGCCGAGTTGATTATGTCGCCATCAACGACGACGAGGCGATGGCTGCCTTTCGCACACTGACTCAGGTTGAGGGTATTATGCCCGCGCTGGAGTCTAGTCATGCGTTGGCGTATGCCGCCAAATTGGCGCCAACCATGAATAAAGATCAAATTATCGTTGTTAACCTGTCGGGTCGCGGCGATAAAGATATCTTGACCGTTGCAGCAATGGACGGCATTACCGTTTAATTGACGCTGCTTGGTATTGCCAAGCCCCAAATGCGCAACACAGAGTGAAGGTTTTACAGAGCATGAATCGAATGAATAAGCGCTTGGCCGATAGCCGAGCACAGGGTCGCAAGGCATTGGTTGCCTACATCGTTAGTGGCGATCCAGTATCAGAGGCCACTTTGCCAACCATGCACGCCATGGTTGCAGCGGGTGTTGATATTATTGAGTTAGGGGTGCCTTTCTCTGACCCTATGGCCGAGGGTAAAGTGATTCAGCTGGGACATGAGCGGGCCTTAGTTCACAATACTTCATTGCGCTCGACGATGGCTGTGGTAAAGGCGTTCCGTGAAACGGATAATGTAACGCCGGTAGTGTTGATGGGCTACGCCAACCCAGTAGAGCGCATGGGCTATCAGGTGTTTGCCGAGTCTGCTTCGGCGGCCGGCGTTGACGGTCTGCTGACGGTAGATCTACCGCCGGAAGAGGCGGTTGAGTTGAACGTAGAATTGAAAAAGGTCGATATTGAAAATATCTTCCTGCTGGCGCCAACCACCACAGAGCAGCGCTGCGCTGACATCGCTGCTCTGGCCAGTGGTTTCCTCTACTACGTTTCGCTTAAGGGCGTGACAGGCGCTGGGCACTTGGACACCGAGGAAGTGCAGCGAAAAGTCGAAATGATTCGTGGGCTCACGGACTTGCCAATCTGTGTAGGTTTCGGCATTAAAGATGCCGAATCGGCCAAAGCTGTGTCAGCCAATGCTGATGGCGCTGTTGTTGGGAGCATGCTAGTGGCTGAAATGGGTCGCTTGGCAGGCAGGCCTGTTGATGAAATCGCCAGCGCGGTAGCGGATCTTATCCGCCCGCTGCGCTTGGGTTTAGATGAGCTAAGTAGCTAACACTTGGGTGCTTAGCGGATTCGTATTAATAATGATATTGCCCCAGTGGATGGGGCTAAACACCGAGATTTGAGTTATGAGCTGGTTAGATAAGATTGTCCCTAATGTTGTTCGTTCTGGTCGTGAACGTGGTAGCAGCAAGGTGCCTGAGGGTTTGTGGCGTAAGTGCGCTAAGTGTGCGGCGGTTTTGTATCGCCCGGAACTAGAGCGTAACTTAGACGTCTGCCCTAAGTGTGAGCATCATATGCGCATTGGCGCCCGCAAGCGTTTGGGGATCTTTCTTGATGAAGACGGCCGCCAAGAGTTGGCGGCGGATGTTGAGCCGATCGATCGTCTGAAATTTAAAGACATTAAAAAATATAAGGATCGCCTGAGCGCGGCACAAAAAGCCACGGGTGAAAAAGATGCGTTGGTGGCCATGCGAGGCACGCTGCAAGGGCTGCCGATTGTTGCTGTGGCGTTTGAGTTTGCTTTCCACGGCGGTTCTATGGGTTACGCGGTCGGTGAAAAATTCACCCGTGCCGCAACCATTGCACTGGAAGAGGATATTCCGTTTGTGTGTTTCTCGGCCACCGGCGGTGCGCGTATGCAGGAGGCGCTGATCTCTTTGATGCAGATGGCAAAGACCAGTGCGGTGATTGAGCGCTTGAAGCAGCAGGGCACCCCTTATATTTCGGTTATGACTGATCCCGTTTATGGTGGTGTCTCCGCGAGTTTGGCGCTTTTGGGTGATATAAATACCGCAGAACCGGGCTCGAGAGCTGGCTTTGCTGGCCCAAATATTATTGAGCAAACGATTCGCCAGAAATTACCAAAGGGGTTTCAGCGTGCTGAGTTCCTACTTGAACACGGGGCTATCGATATGATTATCCCCCGTCACGAAATGCGCGAGCGTGTTGGTGGTTTGTTGGCAAAATTCACTGAGCGCCCAGCCGCTTAGGTGAACTCGCTAAATCTTTATGAAAGGGCCGCTCATTGAGTGGCTTTTTTTTTTGTCTTTGATTGGATGGTCGACATGCGGTTTCACTCGCTGGATGAATGGTTGCGTTGGCAGGAGTCTTTGCATTCGTCTGAGATCGACATGGGTTTGGATCGAGTGCGTGAGGTCGCAGGCCGCATGGGGTTATTGAAGCCGAGTGCTAGGGTGGTTACCGTTGCGGGAACAAACGGCAAGGGTTCCTGTGTTACCAGTTTGCAGAGCTTGCTGAATACTTCTGGTTATCGAATTGCCAGCTATACCTCTCCACACCTACTGCGGTATAACGAACGTATTCGTCTCGATGGTAAACCAGCCTCCGACGCCCTGATTTGTGCTGCTTTTGAGCGTATTGATCAGGCGAGGAAAGACCCGCTGAAAGGCGAAATTAGCCTTACCTATTTTGAGTTTGGCACGCTAGCCGCCATCAGTGTTGCCGAGACTGAAGCGGTGGACTATTTACTGCTTGAGGTTGGCTTGGGCGGTCGGTTGGATGCGGTGAATATACTCGATGCAGATGTTGCCGTCGTGACGTCGATTGCCCGGGACCATGAGGCTTGGTTGGGGACTGACCTGTCGATTATTGGCTGGGAAAAAGCCGGCGTGTTCCGTGCAGGTCGCCCTGCCATCTGTGCCAGTACGGACGTGCCCCCCTCGGTGCGTGCTCGGGCTGAAGAACTTGGTTCTTTTTACATCGCGGCTGAAGAAGGTCTTAGTTGGCATTGTACGGGAAAGGTTTGGAGTTGGTCGGGATTGGATCATCAGGGGCAGCCGCTGACCTTGAGTGACCTGCCAATACCCGCATTGCCATTGCCAAGTGTGGCTGCGGCGATACAGGCTTTCGTCTGCTTTGGGGAGCACGTAACTGAAAAACACCGTACCGCATTGGCTGAGTTGTCTCTGCCTGGCCGCGCTCAGTGCATTGAGCGCGACGGTGTCTCTATTGTCTTGGATGTTGGCCATAACCCCGCGGCGTCTGTGTACTTGGCCGATCGTTTGGCGGCGGGTAACTGCTCGGGTAAGACGTATTTTGTGATGGCGATGATGGCCGATAAGGACATGAGCGCGGTATTCGCGCCACTGTTACCAATGGCGCAGGGCATTTTTCTGGCTGAATTGGCTGGTAATGCACGTGCTGCCAGTGTGGCGAAAATGCATGAAGCTTTGGCGGCTTGTACAGCGGCTAAGCGTTTTGAGGTGGCCGAATTAGGGAGTGTTGAAAATTCATTAATTACGGCACTGAATATCGCCGATAGTGGTGATCGGGTAGTGGTGACGGGTTCCTTTTTTACGGTGGCTGAGGCATTGTCGTATTTGGGTTTAGAGGTTTAGCCGATTGCGGTTAAATGTATTATCTGTAGAGGGTTAAGCGGTGGATGACGGTTTAAAGCAGCGGGTTGTTGGTGCAGTGGTATTACTGGCATTGGGTATTCTATTCGTGCCAGTGCTGTTCGAACCTGAGTTCAGTCGGGAGTTGGATCGTACCAGTCAAATACCTCCTGCATTGGGGTTAACCCCGTTGAAAGTAGCTGACCCGGTAAGACCCGAAAAGATCGAGCCAGCAAAGGCCGCAGACTCTATGTACCAGTTGGTGGATGAGGAGGCGCTCGAGGAGAAGCCGGTAAAGGTTACGGAGCCAGTCAGGACAGCTTTGGTGAAAAAGCCGACAGCGGTTGAGCGTGATCTCCTGGATCGTAACGGGGTGCCTAAAGCATGGGTTGTGCAAGTGGCGAGTTTTAACACCGAGGCGCGGGCGAAGGTATTGCGCGATGACCTATTGGCCAAAGGCTTTCCGGCCTTCACGCGAACACTGCAGATTAGTAAGGGCAGGGTGACGCGTGTTTATGTAGGACCAAAGATTTTACGTGAAAAGGCACTTGCCGTTAAACGTGAACTCGATAAAACCCTAAAAATCAAGAGTATGTTGGTAAAATTTAAACCTTAAAGTGGTGAAAATATCTCTTTAAGCGCTAGGTGGTGGAGACCATGATTTGTTAGAATCTCACGCCTAGCAGGTGCGCCCGCTACGGCAGGGTAGGTTTAGTGAGCGACTGGCTCATCAGCTCCGTATTAGGCCGTTTTTACTGGGTCTCTCAACGTTGAGTTGATTCGATAGCGTTGCGTGGTGGAAAACAGATGAACATGAATAAGGTGCACCCTAACGGATGAACTGGGCAGACTGGACCATTGTTGGGATTGTTGCCGTCTCTTGCTTGATTGGCTTGAAACGTGGGTTTGTCAAAGAGGCTCTGTCGCTGGCTTGTTGGGTGGCTGCTTTTTTGGTGGCGGTTACCTTCCGCGCGTCACTCTCCGCTCTATTGGTCGACGCGATATCGACGCCTTCTGTTCGAGAGATGGCAGCTTTTGCACTGCTCTTTACCGCTACACTTATTGTTGGCGCACTGGTTAATTATTTAATCGGTGAGTTGGTTCGTATTACCGGGTTGTCCGGTACGGATCGCCTTTTCGGCATGATTTTCGGCGCGGCGCGTGGTGCCATTGTTGTCATGGCCATCTTGATGCTCGTGCCCGCGGTAGTGCCCATTGATCAAGACCCTTGGTGGCAGCAGTCAAATTTAATCCCCAGTTTTTTGACGATGGAAGACTGGGCAAGACGCGTAAGTGACCAGTTTATCGGTTTCGCGGTTAGTTTTTTTTAATATTTCACTTTCTTTATATTTGTTTGAACTGAGGTAAGTCCAATATGTGCGGCATTGTAGGTGTTGTTGGTACGAATGATGTCAATGTGCAGTTGTATGATGCATTGACCATGCTACAACACCGTGGCCAGGACGCCGCGGGTATCATGACGTTTCATGAGGGCAAGTTTGCCCAACAAAAGGCCAATGGTTTGGTCAGTGACGTGTTTCGCACACGTCACATGAAGCGCTTGATTGGTAATGTTGGAATTGGACATGTGCGTTATCCAACAGCGGGCAGTTCAGGCCCAGCATTGGCGCAGCCTTTTTACGTGAACTCTCCATACGGTATTGCCTTGGCTCACAATGGCAATATCACCAACACGGAAGAGGTCAGCGAAGAGCTCTATAAGACCGACCTGCGTCATATGAACACCGACTCCGATTCTGAGGTGTTGCTTAATGTGTTTGCTCAAGAACTGTTCAAAATTAAAAAGTTGGTCCCCTCTCCGGTCGACTTCCTTACCGCTGTAACCGGTGTGCACGGGCGGGTAAAGGGCGGCTATGCGTGTGTGGCTTTGGTCGGCGAGTATGGTTTGCTTGCTTTTCGGGATCCCCATGGCATTCGTCCATTGGTGTTCGGTAAGCGTGAGATCCAAGGTCGCAAGACTGAATACATGGTGGCTTCTGAGAGTGTGGCGCTGGACGTTCAGGGTTATCAGCTGATTCGCGACGTACACCCAGGGGAAGCAATTTTCATTACCACTGATGGCGAGTTTTTCAGCCATCAATGTGTTGAACCCGAGTTGAAGCCGTGTATATTTGAACACGTATACTTTGCTCGCCCAGACTCAATAATGGATGGCGTATCTGTTTACAAGTCGCGTTTACGTCAAGGCGAAAAACTTGCTGAGAAGATTCTTAGAGAACGTCCAAATCACGACATTGACGTAGTCATACCTATTCCAGACTCTAGCCGTGTTGCGGGCCAAGCGCTGGCTCATAATATCGGCGTGAAGTTCCGTGAGGGTTTGGTTAAAAATCGCTACATTGGCCGGACATTTATCATGCCGGGCCAGCAACAGCGCAAGAAGTCCGTACGTCAAAAACTAAACCCTATTGGTTTGGAGTTTGAGGGTAAAAACGTTCTTCTGGTAGACGACTCGATAGTGCGCGGCACAACGTGTAAGCAGATTATTGAAATGGCACGCGATGCTGGTGCGGCCAAGGTGTATTTTGCCTCTGCGGCCCCTGCGGTTATCCATCCAAACGTCTATGGTATTGATATGCCATCGGTCTCGGAGCTGATAGCTTACGACCGCACAACCGAGGAGGTGTGCACGGAGATAGGCGCCGACTGGCTGATATACCAAGACCTCGAAGATTTGATCTCGGCCTCTATTGAAGGTAACGACAACATTAAAGGCTTCGACTGCTCGGTCTTTGATGGTAAATATGTCACCGGAGATATAGATGACGCTTATTTTGCGAAACTGCACGCGGCGCGCAATGATGGTGCCAAGGCGGGTGACTCAAAACAGATAGACCAGGGCGATAACGCCGTTGTTGGCTTGCACAATGATCATGATGCCGCCGAGGCAAGCTGAACATTGTTTTTGCTAAAAACGGCAGCCAATAGGCTGCCGTTTTTATTTGTGTTTCAGTATATTGGTGACATACCTGCGGGGAAAACCTGTGGCCTTTGATATGAATAGCAGAGTAACCATGAACGATTTTAATGATGATCCTTATTTGAATGCCGGTTTGGATACCTTGGCTGTACGCGCAGGCCAAACTCGCAGCGCCGAGGGTGAACACAGCGAGCCTATTTTCACGACCTCCAGCTACGTGTTTGATTCGGCTGAGGCCGCGGCGGCACGTTTCTCGGGTGTAGATCCGGGCAATGTATATTCTCGCTACACCAACCCAACGGTCAGAATGTTTGAAGAGCGTATTGCGGCGCTTGAGGGTACAGAGCAGGCGGTGGCCACCTCATCGGGTATGGCCGCCATTATGGCGACCTGTATGGCTCTCTTGTCCGCCGGTGACCATGTGGTGTGCTCGCGCAGTGTGTTCGGCACCACCACGGCTTTCTTTACGCGTTATATGGCCAAGTTTGGTGTAGAGACGACATTTGTTGCTCCCACAGATTACGATCAGTGGCAGGGTGCTATGCAGTCCAATACCAAGCTGGCGTTTGTGGAAACACCATCGAATCCGCTGTGTGATGTGGTGGACATTGCGCGCTTGTCGACAATATGTAAGGCCAACAATTGCCTGCTAGCTGTCGACAATTGCTTCTGTACGCCTGCGCTGCAAAAGCCGTTTGAATTTGGTGCCGATATCGTGATTCATTCAGCAACCAAGTATCTCGATGGTCAGGGCCGGTGTGTGGGCGGTGTGGTGTTAGGGCCGCAGACGCTGATGGCTGATGTGGTGATTTTCTTGCGCACGGCAGGTCCGTCTATGAGCCCCTTTAATGCTTGGGTGTTCCTGAAGGGGTTGGAAACCTTGCGCTTACGCATGGATGCGCACTCGGCCAGTGCACTGGTATTGGCCGAGTGGCTCGATGCCCAAGACAGCATTGAGCGGGTTTACTACGCAGGTTTGCCAGATCACCCAGGTCATGATTTGGCTGCTGAGCAGCAGCGCGGCTTTGGAGGTGTTTTATCCTTTCAGGTAAAAGGTGATAAAGCCGCCGCGTGGCGCTTTATTGATGCCACGAAGATTATGTCGCTGACGGCTAATTTGGGCGATGCTAAGAGCACGATTGTGCACCCTGGGACGACAACCCACGGCCGCCTGTCGGATGAGGATAAGGTGATAGCCGGTATTACCGATAACCTGATCCGCATCTCTGTGGGCCTGGAGGATGTCGTCGATCTGCAGGCGGATCTACAGCGTGGCATCGATGCACTTTAATTAGGTGCTTTTAGCATCTAGTAATAATCATTAATAGCTGATGGAGTGAGCTGCTTGAGTGGTGTAACTGAGACAGAAAAGCATGTTAAGCACCTGCTAGCTGAAGTCGGTCAAGTGCTGTTGGGTAAAGACCGACAGGTTAAATTGGCGTTAACCTGTCTGTTTGCTCGCGGGCATTTGTTGCTGGAAGATTTACCCGGTATGGGTAAAACCACGTTGGCTCATGCGTTGGCAAACGTGTTGGGGTTGCGCTATTCGCGTGTGCAGTTCACCAGTGACCTATTGCCTGCGGATATTTTAGGTGTATCCGTATTTGATCGCGGTCGCAATACGTTTGAGTTTCACCCTGGCCCGATCTTTACCCAGCTGTTGTTGGCTGACGAAATCAATCGAACAACGCCTAAAACACAAAGTGCACTGCTCGAAGCTATGGCTGAGAACCAGGTGACGCTAGATGGTGAAACGCGAGCACTGCCGACACCATTTTTTGTGATCGCTACCCAGAATCCACTCAGTCAAGCCGGCACTTTTCCGTTGCCAGAGTCTCAGCTCGATCGATTTTTGATGCGAATTGAGCTGGGCTACCCCACCGCAGCTGCCGAACTGGCTCTCTTTAAGGGAGAGGATTCGGCCGTACGCCTCAAGTCTATGCAGGCCAGTATTACGTTGGCGCAGTTGACGTCAATCCAGGAGCGGGTGGATGATGTGATTGCCAGTGACAGCTTATTAGCCTACTTGCAGCGTCTGATTCATTTTACCCGCAGTTCTCCTGCATTCGCTTTTGGTGTTTCTCCGCGGGGAGCCTTAGCGTTATTGCGCTGTTCGAAAAGCTGGGCGTTGGTTCATGGTCGTAATCACGTGTTGCCAGAGGACGTACAGGCGGTATTACCGAGTGTGTTGGCACACCGTCTTCGTGATGCGAGCGACTTGTCGGACCAGTCTGGTTATGCGCTGGTAGATCGCTTGTTGTCGAGTGTCGACGTCATCGCTTAGCCGCGCTTATAGAACCTTCTACTTGCATACACACCTGTCTGATCTCAATCAATAGGCCTATTTAGCCTGTTCTTTTAGTATATAAAACTCTCTCAATTTAGTGCCCATAGTCTACTGTTATTCATATTGTATTTTGAAATGTGGATGGCTGATGATTATAGAAGATTACTTACGTGTGTTGGCGAAAAACGACGGGTCAGACCTTTACCTCAGTACCGGCGCGCCGCCCTGTGCCAAATTTCAGGGGGTATTGAAACCGCTGGGCAAAGAACCGATGAAAACCGGGCAGGTGCTGAAAATTGCCGAAGAGGTTATGACCGACGAGCAGCGGCAGGAGTACGAGCGGGAGTTTGAGATGAATCTGGCGATTTCGCTGCCGGGAACCGGTCGGTTTCGTATCAATATCTTCAAGCAGCGCAATGAAACCTCGATAGTCGCGCGCAACATCAATACTGAAATCCCTAACTTTGACGACCTAAAACTTCCTGAAATTCTCAAAGAAGTGGTGATGGCCAAGCGCGGTCTATTGCTGTTCGTAGGCGGCACTGGTTCTGGCAAATCAACTTCACTGGCGGCTTTGATTGATCATCGCAACAGCACCAGCGGCGGGCATATTATTACCATCGAAGATCCTGTCGAATACATTCACAAGCATAAAAAGAGCATCATCAATCAACGTGAAGTGGGCATGGATACCAAGAGCTTTCACAATGCATTGATCAATACTTTACGACAGGCCCCCGATGTCATTCTGATCGGTGAAATTCGTGACCGAGAAACCATGGAGCACGCACTGGCCTTTGCGGAAACCGGCCACCTAGCGATCTCGACGCTACATGCAAATAACGCCAATCAAGCCCTTGACCGCATTGTGAACCTCTTTCCTGACGAGAAAAAAGCGCAATTATTGATGGGGCTTGGGCAAAATCTTCGGGCGTTTGTGTCTCAACGCTTAGTGCCGACTATTGACGGTAAGCGTTGTGCGGCTGTCGAAGTCTTACTCGGCACTAAGACCATAGAAGGTATTATTCTTCGTGGTGAGTTTGAAAATATAAAAGAGATCATGGAAAAATCAGAGAACTTAGGGATGCGTACATTCGATTCAGCGTTGTACCACCTTTATAAAGATGGGCGTATTTCCTTAGATGAGGCGGTTAAAAATGCGGACTCGGCGAACAACTTACGGCTGCGGATCAAGCTTGATCAGCAGGGGGCGTCAGCGGCAGAAGTTACAGCGCCAGAGGATGAAAAAGCGTCGGGCGCTGAAAGCGATAAAAGTATGGTCACCAGTAGTGGGTTGACCTTGAGCTTAGAAGACATTGAAGGCGAGGAGGATAACCCCTTTCCGGACTTATAGCCGTGTGATGGGGTTATTACAGACTGATGCCGAGATTACTGCTCTGCATTTCGTTGAGCCAGCGCCGTAATATTTTGATGGTTTCTGGCTGGGCGTTATTCGTTTGCAACCGCTGGGCTATTTCAAACTGTAAGGCTAGCTCGTCGTCAAATAAGCTGTGTTGTTGCTGATCTGGGTCAAACTCTTCGATCTCTTCAATGAGCGCAATAAACTGCGCTACTGTGCCCATTGATAGGCCTGATGCGGAGTCTAGGTCGTCGGCAGAGGGATCGAGGATCATTTGCAGGCAGGACGTCAGCAGGCAGCAAGCATCAAGGGCAGGGTAAATACCATAACCGTCTTCGGGTTGGGGATCTGGTGTTATTGCTTCGAGCTCCAGTAACGCTTTTTCTAAGTTCTTCATTGATTTGAGCTGACCTGCTAAATACTCCCAGACTTTATTGAGTATCTTGCGGTATTGTTGTGCTTGCTGACCTTTATCGATATTTTCGCAATACAGCTGGTGGTTAATGCTGTGACGCTCACACAGCCCTGCGATCATGGCGATACGCTGCCAGTGATGCGTGAGCTTTGCTAGGTTGTCGTCAAGTGTTTGGGACGGCATGCGTTGGTTTCTCGATAAGGTTATTCAGAGGGTCACTGCTTTTGGTGACGGCCTATTGGCTGAGGTGCTGACGCTATACTAGCACCCAATTTTTCTAGATTCAGTCTCGATCTATGCTTCATTCATTATTACTTCGTCCGATTGCGTTCTATCGAATGCGCTTCTCTCGCTGGCTAGACCGGCGTGTTGTGCCCGCGCGTCAGCAAACCTTAAACAACCGCCGTTTATTTATTTTTCCTTACGGTGCCGGCTGGGGATTTATTGGCATCAGTGTTTTGCTGTGGTTGTTGGGTACTAACTATGAAAACAACCTTGTGTTGGGGATGGCTTTTTTTCTCAGTGCACTCTTCATCGTCGCCATTTATCACACTTTTTTTAACCTGTCGGGTTTGACGGTGCAGTATATACAGTCGGCGCCAGCGTTTGCCGGTGAGGACGCTGAGGTTGAGTTGAGTTTGAGTCATCTAGCCGGAGCTAAAGAAAATATTGAGCTGTACTTTCCTGGCGGCCGTTCGAGCCGACTGGACCTTATTGATGAGGTGGAGCAACGTGTAAAGCTGTTCGTGCCAGCTAAGAGGAGGGGGCGCTACCGCCCTGGTCGTTTGGTCGTGCAAAGCTACTTTCCGCTAGGTCTGCTGCGCTGCTGGAGTTGGCTGGACCTACATGTCGAGGTGTTGGTGTACCCGAAACCACTGGCCGGTGTCGCGCTGCCACTTGGCCTTGGTCACTCGGCAGAGGGCGAGCGGCGCGATGAACCGGGCGCTGAGGACTTTAACGGGTTTAAACGATACGAGCCGGGTATGCCCCTGCGCCATATCGCCTGGAAGCAGTATGCTCGTGGACAGGGGCTCTACAGTAAAGATTATGTGAGTTTTCGTGAACAGTCCCTTTGGCTTGATTGGGAGGTGCTGATGGGCGCGCGCGAGCAGCGATTATCGCAATTGTGTTATTGGGTGCTTCGGCTTGCGGCGACCACCCAGCCCTATGGTTTGCGTTTGCCTGGGGTATCTCTGGCCCCAGCGACGGGCTTAGAGCATAAGTTGCAGGTGTTACGCGCACTGGCTTTGTTTGAATGTGATGCGTCGTCGGAGGGCTCTTTGTGATGGGAAGTGGCTCGTCTCAGCGTTATCTGCCGCCGCGCAACAGTCAGCTATGGCTGTTAGCTGGGTTGTCCGCAGCTATGGCGCCGCTGCTGCGTTACCTGCCGGTTTGGTTGGTTGCTGTCTGGGCGGTGGTGTTGGTGTGGCGTTGGCAGCTTTTCCGCGGCCATTGGCCGCAGCCGAATGCGCTGACCAAAGCCAGTTTGGTGGCGTCAAGCACGCTGGGCCTTTGGCTTAGTTATGGGCGTTTTCAGGGGTTAGAGCCGATGGTGTCACTGTTGCTCGCGGCGCTTTTATTAAAGTGGCTGGAGCAGCGGTGTTTGCGCGATACCTTGTTGGTTACGTATTTGGGCTTTGTGGTGATCGGCTTGCAGTTCTTGTTTGAGCAAACCCTGCTCATGACTCTTTATGCGGTGTTGTGTCTTTGGCTGCTGTTGAGTGCGCTGCTGTCCCTGCACCAACCACAGGGCAGCGCACGACCAAAACGTACAGCCATGCTAGCGGGCCGGTTGCTGCTGCACAGTGTGCCGTTGATGTTGCTTATGTTTCTGGTCATGCCGCGTTTGGGGAGCCTGTGGGCAATGCCGTCACTGACGCACAGTGCCAAGACGGGGATGAGCGACTCGATGGCCCCAGGTGATATCACACGTCTTTCAAGATCTGGAGGGGTGGCTTTTCGTGTGGATTTTGTCGGGGAGGCGCCAGCACAGGAACAATTGTATTGGCGCGGGTTAGTGCTCAGCGACTTTGATGGGCGCCGCTGGCGGCAGTCGGTTCGAGTGCAAAACGCTACTCGCCACAGTTCGTCAAATACAGTGATCTGGGGCGGGGATACTTTGCGCCGAACAGCGCAAGCGGATTGGTTAGCCGCTGGGGATACCGCATTACCAGCGGTGGAGTACCGCATTACCCTGGAGGCTACGCAGCAACGTTGGGTTTACAGTTTGCCGTTGGTGAATGATTTTAATGTCGAGTACGAGGGCAGCGGTTTGGTGTTGGGGCTGACACGTGACTATCACTTGATGGCCCAAGCCCCGATACGTTCGCGGGTTCAGTACTCGGCGAGCTCAAAACTAGCGGCGCGTATGTCCGTCGATGGTCTGAATAATTATGAGCGGGGACGCGCATTAACGTTGCCAGACCATTTTAATGCGTTGACGCTGGAAACGGCGGAGCGGTGGCGTTCTGAGGTCGATACGGATGAGGCGTATATTGCGAGGCTGTTGGCGTATTATCGCAGCCGTTTCGTGTACACCTTGGACCCGCCGGCCTTGGGGCGAGACAGCGTGGATGAATTTCTCTGGCGCGACCTTGCTAAGGGTGGGCAGCAGGGCTTTTGCGAACACTATGCCAGTAGTTTCGTGGTGATGATGCGCGCGGCCAATATCCCAGCGCGTGTGGTGGTGGGCTATCAGGGGGGCGAGTATAACCAGCAGGGAGATTACTGGACGGTACACCAATACGACGCGCACGCATGGGCGGAAGTTTGGTTGGCGGGCAAGGGGTGGCAGAGGGTTGACCCCACCACGGCTGTGGCCCCAGAGAGGGTCAGGAAAAGTCTCGGTGACATGCAAGTACAAGGCTTAGAAGGCGCGCTATCGCTGGGGCGTTACCGGAGCATAGCTTGGGTTGCCAGCATGAGAATGCAGTGGGACCGATTGAACTATCAGTGGCATCAGGCCGTTATGGGCTTTGATAATGAACGGCAGGTAGAGGTGCTCGGCAACTTGTTGGGAGAGGTGTCACCACTGAAAATGATGCTCTTTGTGTTGTCTGTGGGTGGTGGGCTATTGGCTTTGGTGAGCTTACACCTGTGGTGGCGCGCTCGTCCTAAGGCGTTAACGCCGTCGCTGCGGATATTGCTGCGCTTCGAACGTCTGCTGGTTAAGCAACAGTTGTCACGTGATCGAGGCGAGGCTCCAGGTGATTTTGCTCGGCGAGCACAGTCCGCTTTACCACTCTGTGCGCCGGTCATTGGTCGCTTTATGCAGTGTTATCAGCAAGCTGAGTACGGTGGCGGCGATGCGAGTACGGGAGGGCGTGATGTTCAGCGCGAGTTGCGAGGGTTGTTACGGCTGTTGCGGCGACAATTAAAACAGTTGTAGCTCACTTCAGTAGCGGTTCTGGTTGTGTCCGTGAACTACTTTATATGGGAAAAATCACCTTCGGTTAGGTACTTCTGTGTTCATGCGGCTTGAGAATATTCCTTACACTATGCACAATGTCTGGGCTTTCAAGGTGTCTGTTGTGGTGCGTATTTCATAAGTGTTTGATTTTACGTGCTTCATTGCGGCTCCTTTCGATTATATGCGGTGCACTTTGGTGCGGTACACGTTGTGTGTCGGGCTGTTGGATGAGCTTTGAGTAATACGAGTTCAGCCTAGGTTGATCCGGTGTGCTGACAATATTTAGGGTAATAACAGGGTAAAGAATGAAAAAACTATTTGGACAACTTCTGGTGTCGGTGTTTGCACTGTCATCCCCATTGGTATTTGCTGCTGATGATCTGAGCGGCGCCAATACGGCTTGGATTCTAACGGCGACTGCACTGGTGCTGTTTATGACGTTGCCGGGTCTATCACTGTTCTACGGCGGCCTAGTTCGCACTAAGAACGTACTGTCTATCTTGATGCAGTGTTTTGCCATTGCTTGTGTAGCGTCACTGATTTGGCTGGTGTTTGGCTACAGTCTCGCCTTTGGTGAGGGCGGCGCTTTCATTGGTGATTTTAGCAAAATATTTATGAGCGGTATGGATCTGGAGTCGCTGAGTGGCGATATCCCTGAATCTCTGTTCTTCATGTTCCAGATGACCTTCGCCATCATTACGCCAGCGTTGATCATTGGTGGTTTTGCTGAGCGTATGAAGTTTTCCTCTGTCATCCTCTTCAGTGCGCTATGGCTGGTAGGCGTCTACTTCCCAGTTTGTCACTGGGTGTGGGGCGGTGGTTGGTTGAGTGATGTTGGCGGAATTGCGGTGATGGACTTTGCCGGTGGTATTGTTGTGCATATTACTGCGGGTGTGGCAGCTTTAGTCGCCGCCTTGGTGATTGGTAACCGCAATGGCTTCCCGACCACGGCTATGCCTCCACACAACCTCACCATGACGGTGACCGGTGCCGGTATGCTGTGGGTTGGCTGGTTTGGTTTTAACGGCGGCAGTGCTCTGACGGCTGATGGCAACGCGTCTATGGCCATGACCGTCACACACATCTCGGCGGCGGCGGGTGCGTTGGCTTGGATTACCATGGAGTGGATCAAGTTTGGTAAGCCAAGCGTGCTGGGTATCGTCACCGGCATGGTGGCGGGCTTGGGTACGATTACGCCAGCCTCAGGCTTTGTTGGCCCAGCGGGCGCTCTGGTGATTGGTTTGAGCGCCGGTGTGATCTGTTTCTACGCCACTCAGCTGATCAAGCGCAAGTGGAAGATAGATGACTCGCTGGATGTCTTCCCAGTTCACGGTGTGGGCGGTATCTTGGGTAGCCTTCTGGTTGCTGTATTTGCCTCTTCCGAGCTGGGTGTGTTCAGCGGTTTTCAAGACGCCGACTATTCGATCCTTGCGCAGTTTAAAGTTCAGGCTATTGCTGTGGTGGTCACGGCGCTGTATACCGCGGTGGTAACCTTTGCACTGCTGAAACTAACGGGTGTTATGACCGGTGGTATCCGCGTTAGTGTGGAAGATGAGACAGCCGGCTTGGATATTGTGTCCCACGAGGAGTCTGGCTATAAGCTATAAGCTTATGGGCTAGCATCTCGATGAAGAACCCGCAGACCTCCTTTGAGGCTGCGGGTTTTTTTGTGGCTGAGATAAATCTAAGCTGCGCCTTATATCCAGCCTGCGCCTTGCGCTGAGTTGTGCGTATTTCTGCGCTGGCCGGGGGGGATGTGGGTGCGGATTTTTCTGTTTGAGCCCGCTGTTGGGCTATTGATACGGCCGCCTAAGCGCTAGAATGTGGACCGTAGATTTTTTGATACATTATGTTGTTGTGACTTTGGGGTTCTTTTGCCGTACGCATTCGTACATTACCTAGTGGCTATTAGCTTTGCGGCCTTGGCCACGGGCTGCCAAATTGTGTTATTGCCGTGGTTGGCGGTTGGGGAGTTGAATCTATCCGCTGAGCAGCTGGGTTGGGTTCAGTCGCTGAGCTTGTTGCCGGGGGTTGTTTTACTGCTGGTGGGCGGCGCTTTTGCTGATCGTGCTCGCGGTCGCAGCCGTCTGCCATTCTTTTACATTGGCTTGGCCATTTGCCATGCGCTCATGGCCTACCTTCTCTTTATCAACGCCTTGGTGTTGTCTTGGCTACTTGTATACGCCCTGATGTTGGGGGTGGGCAGCGCCTTTATACAGCCATTGCGAGAGCGTTTATTACCGGGGCTGTTGCGGGGTGAAAGCCGCTTACAGCACTCTGTGGTGGTCATGTCCCTCTGCCTTTATATTGCTCAGGCTGCCGGTGTCGCCATTGCCGGTCAGCAGGGCGCTCTGGGGGTGCACTGGATTTTACTTGGGCAGGCTGTGTGCTTGCTGGTGGCGGCGCTGGTGTTGTCGGGTTGGGTGAAATCACCTCCTGCCAGTGCGCGATCGCAGCGCGACGAACAGCCGACGGTGGGCATTAAGGCGGGTTTGGCGTTAGTCTGGCGTCACGCCGTCCTGCGTAATTTGGTTATCCTCGTGGGCTTTAACGGATTTATTCACATAGGTGTGTTTGTGGTGGCCTTGCCGCTGCTGGCTCGGGATGCATACCAGCAGGGTGCCGTGTATTTTGCCAGTTTACAGCTGTGTTTTGTCGTGGGTAATGTTGCCGCCACATTGGGTCTGCTCAAGCGTGGCCCTACCCGGTATCCAGGGCGTGCCATTCTCTTTAGCTTGCTCTATGCGGGTGTGCTGATGTTGGCGATTGCCGCCAAACCGACCCTTACCGGGCTCTTCGGCTTGGTGTTCTTTTGGGGGGTTGTGGCTGGTGTGTCGGCAAGCTTGGGTAAGAGTTTGTTGCAGCAACAGGCGCCGGAGGCTTACCGCGGACGCATAGTGTCGGTGTATCAGTTGTCTCTGTTTGGTGCTGCGCCGCTGGGCGCGCTCGCCTGCGGTTATGCCGCCAGTTTTTGGGGGCCCTGGCCGTTGTTCAGCGTGGCGGGTGTGGTCAGTATTGCAGCCTTTTTGGTGCATTTTGTCGACCGTTCCCTCTGGGCGGTTGAGAATGTCGACGCGGCCGCTGAGGGCTGAGGCTGCTGGGGCGTTGTTGCACCCTTGAGGTCTGCGCTGGTGAATCATTGCGGTGCGGCGATGGCTTATTGCGGTGTGGTTCGGTTCATTTTAGTGCGTCTTTGGCTCCATTGTTTTAAAAAATCCTTATAAAACAACTGGTTAGTTGTTGGCTCGTTTTTTGCTATATAGCTGTATTTGGACGTAGAACGCAGCGGAGCAGCAAATGACGACATCAAGCATGAGGGAGAACTTTCTCTCATTTACCGGCAGAGCCAAGATCCTTCACACCACCTGGTTGGCTTTTTTTGTGACCTTCTTGGTCTGGTTTAGCCACGCCCCTCTATTGGTGGCCATTCAGGCGTCCATGGGCCTGAGCGATCAGCAGATTAAAGTCCTGTTGATTCTCAACGTCGCACTGACGATTCCCGCGCGTATTATCACCGGCATGCTGGTGGACGTTTACGGCCCGCGTTTGACCTATTCAGTCATGCTGCTGGCAACCTCCGTTCTGTGTTTCTTTTTCGCCACGGCGACCAGCTTTGAAGTCTTGGCGCTGGCGCGTTTCTTGATGGGTTTTGTCGGTGCCGGTTTTGTCATCGGCATTCGAATGATTAGTGAGTGGTACCCATCCAGTCAACTGGGGCTGGCCGAGGGCATTTATAAGGGCATGGGCAATATAGGCTCGGCCGTCGCGGCTATCAGCTTGCCGACCCTGGCGCTGATGTTCGGTGGTGACGATGGCTGGCGTTATGCGACGGCGGTCACCGGTGTTATTGCGCTTATCTATTCGGGCATCTACTACATTTCCGTCACCGATACGCCGGTTGGTTCAACCTACTTTAAGCCAAATAAATCCGGTGGCATGGAAGTCTCCAGTAAACGCGACTTCTTCTTTTATCTGCTGATGAACATTCCCATGTACGGTGCCATGGCCGTGTTGACCTGGAAGGTGACCGGCTTGGGGCTGCTGAGCGAATTCGCCGCCAGCGTGGTTTACGCCGTATTGGTGGCCTTCTATTTTTTCCAGGCGACTCAGATCTATAAGGTCAACAAGGAAATCTTCGTTAAACCGGTCGATAAAATTCTGCAGTACAATTTCAAGCAGGTGGCGATCCTGAGTATCGCCTACGCGGTGACCTTTGGTGCCGAGCTGGCGGTGGTGTCCATGTTGCCGCTCTATTTCCGCGATACCTTTTTGATACCTGTCGCCTTGGCGGGCATTCTGGGCGCCTGTTTCGCGGCAACCGATATGCTGTCGTGTCCTTCTGGCGGTTTTATCAGTGATAAGTTCGGCCGCAAAATGTCGCTGGTTGTACTCTTGGCGGGCGCGGCCATTGGCTTCTTGGCCATGTCGCAAATTACCGCTGACTGGCCCATTGCGATGGCGGTTGCGGTGATGATGGGTTGTTCATTCTTTCTGGGTTCGGCGGCGGGCTGTGTGTTTGCGGTGGTGCCGTTGATCAAACGTCGCCTGACCGGCCAAGTAGCGGGCATGGTTGGCGCTTACGGCAATATCGGTGCGGTGGTCTTCCTGACGGTCTTCTCAGTGGTGTCACCACCGGTGTTCTTTATGACCATCGCCGGCGGTATTGCCCTAGCGACAGTGGCGGCCATGTTTCTGGATGAGCCCAAGGGCGCGCTGGCGGAAGTCATGCCCGACGGCACGGTACAGATGATCGAAGTGCACTAATCATTGTGCTTCGGACGCTAGGTCGAACGGTCTGAATTGAGCACACAAAAAGGAGGCCTGGCCTCCTTTTTGTGTTCAAGGTGACCGTTGCATCTTGGTTTTAGGTCGATCTGCCGTGTCTGTTGATGTGCATTTGAATCTGTGTTTTTTGAAAGTGAATTGCCGTTTTTGGGGGGGCAGTGTATGACGGGCTGGCATTTGGATGGGGACTTGGCGTTCACGGTGGGGCAGCGCTCGGTGGCCGGGAAAAAGCCTGACAATGAAGATGCCATAGGCATACGTATTCCGGAGGGCAGCTTGCTGGGGGCTAAGGGCGTGGCGGCGGTGATTGCCGACGGTGTCAGTGCCGCCGAGGCGGGTAAAGAGGCCAGTGAAACCTGCGTCTATAACTTCCTCTCCGATTACTATTCCACCCCCGATACCTGGAGCGTGAATAAATCCACGTCGCTGGTGTTAACCTCTTTAAACCGCTGGCTCTACGGCAAGGGTCGACACTTCAGTGACGCCCAGAAGGGTTATGTCAGCACCTTCAGCGCGATTATTTTTAAATCACATCAGGCCTATATTTTTCATGTGGGCGACTCGCGTATTTATCGTCTGCGCGACGGATCGCTGGAGCAATTGACGCGCGATCACACCACGGTTATCAGCTCGGAGCAGTCCTACCTGGCGCGGGCGATGGGCTTGGATGTGCGCCTTGATGTCGATTACCGTCGCCTCGATGTTGCCCTTGATGATGTGTTTTTTCTCAGTACCGACGGCATTCACGATTTTGTGCGGGATAGTGATATACGTGACACGCTGCTGCAGGTGGCCGGTGAAAATACCAATGCGGCTTTCGAGGCGGCCTGTGAGTCGCTGATTCAGCAGGCACTCGCCAATGACAGTGGCGATAACCTCAGCTGCCAAATTCTGCACGTCGACAGTCTGCCAACGCAGGATATGGATGATGTGTGTCAGAAACTGACCGAGCTGCCTTTTCCGCCGGAGTTACAGGTGGGCAAACAGCTCGATGGTTTGCGGGTTGAGAAAACGTTGCACGCCAGCAGCCGCAGCCAGGTGTATTTGGTTGTGGATGTGCTCAGTGGTCAGCGTTTCTGCATGAAGACGCCGTCGGTGAACTTTGATGACGACCCGGCCTATATCGAGCGCTTTATTGTTGAGAGCTGGATAGGCACACGCATCCATAATTCACACGTTGTGAAGGTGGTGGAGGCCAGTCAGCCGCGCTCCTGTCTCTATTATCTTACCGAGTATATTGACGGCATTACCCTGGCCCAGTGGATTAAGGAAAACCCCAAGCCAGCGGTACAGGATGCCATCTACCTGTTCGAGCAGATCGCCAAGGGCCTCAAAGCGCTGCACGGCCGAGAGACCCTGCATCAGGATATTAAGCCCGGCAACATCATGGTCGATAAGAACGGGCAGGTGAAAATTATCGACTTTGGTTCCTGCCATATAGGCGGTATTGCTGAAATCGCCACGCCGCTGGAGCGCGATGCCTACCTCGGAACCGCGAGCTACTCGGCGCCAGAAGTGGTGCTGAACGGCAGCAGTAGTGTGCAGGCGGAGGTTTTTTCGCTGGCCGTCATTGCCTATGAAATGCTCGCCGGCCAGGAGCCGTTTGACGGCAAACTCAGTCAGTGCCGCAACGCCAAGGCCTATTTAAAGACCCGCTACACACCGAGCTTTGAGTTGAATCCGCTGGTGCCTATCTGGGTCGATGGGGCACTGAAAAAAGGCTTACGCTACGCCCCAGAGCGTCGCTACACCGATGTCTCGGCGTTCCTTCATGACCTTAAGCACCCCAACCCCAAGTACAAGAAACACTATGGCATCGAGCGCATCAACCGTGACCCGCTGATGTTCTGGCAGCTAAGTTCGGCGCTGCTGTTCGTGGCCCTGTGTGTGTCGCTGTTCTTTAACCTTACTTGAAATTTTTGACCTAGAGTTCTGGGGCGCTAGCCCCCTAATACTCGGCGGAAGGCAAGCAGACTAGCGGTTACCGCGACGTTCAGTGACTCCACATTGCGCTGCATGGGAATAGAGACCATCGTGTTGCATTGCTTTTCTACTTCTTTGCTTACTCCGTCGGTTTCGTTACCTAAAACAAAAACACAGGATTTTTGGTTGTCGATACCACCAATTTCCGTTTTTGCGTGTGATGAGAGGCCGTAAACATCACAGCCGGCATCGCGAAAGTCTTGCAGGGCTTGAGGCAGGGAGTCACAGCGTAAAATCGGTGCACGAAAGAGGGTGCCGGTACTGGCTTTGATGACCAGCGCATCGATCTTTGCGCAGCCTTTGTTAGGCAGTAATAGGGCTGTGGTTTGGCCTGCGCACACGGAGCGTATGATCATGCCCAAATTCTGCGGGTTGGTGATGCTGTCTAATGCAATTATGTCGTAGCTTTCGGCCGCTTTATCGGCGCTTTTATTTGTGTTCTGCTCGTCTAAGAAATCACGGTAGTCACGGTAGCCCTCACAGACCATATCTGCGACGACTCCCTGGTCTTGCTTGCTGTTTTTGGACAGGCGCGCCAGAGACTTACGGTCATGGTAGAGCACCTCCGCGCCTTTTTCGGTGGCCAGTTTGATGATGTCTTCAATAATACCTGCGTTTTTATTCGACTCGGCTAGGTGCAAACGGAAAACCTTGGCGCTTGGTTCTTGCAGTGCTTCAAGCACAGGTTTACGGCCGTAGATGGTTAACAGCTGATTGAAGAAACGCTTTTTTTCAAGGTAGGCGGCGGAGTCTTGCATCGTGTTTATGCTCAAATAATTGATGTGCGCAGGGTATGGGGCGCGATTATAACGCCCAATCGTTAGCGGTGGTGGGATTTGTATGCGGCGAGTTAACTCGGCGGTTGTGGGTCTGAACTGAGAATGACTTCGAGTGCATCGAGTTGCTCCAGTTCAGCGGCGGCCTTGTTGCGGGCAATTTGCAGGGTTTTACGGCCTAAACAACGGTAGAGCTCGGCGAGCTCCGGATTGGCCTTGCTCAGTAATTGGAGTTGCTGAGCTACCACCGCGTGGTCGCCACGGGCGATCGGTCCAGTGAGTACGCTGGCGGCGCTTTTACCATCACGGTGGGTACCGTTAACGTGCTTACCTAATAGGTTTTCGGCGGTTTGTAGAACGAGGGGAGCCATCAGCGCATTACTTGTCTGCGGGTCTATACCGGCAAGGGCAAAGGTTTCGCGGCTGGCTTCCAGTAAGCTGACGAGGTAGTTACAGGCCATGACAGACCCCGCGTGATAAAGGCTTTTTTGGCGGCTTTCTAATTTGAAACTCTGGCCACCAATTTCTTCAAATAACGTATTGAGTGGTGCCAGTGCGGACTCATCGCCTTCGCTGGCGCAGTAGCTGCCATTGAAGCTATGAATTGAGCTGCTGGGTGAGGCAAAGCTGTGAATGGGGTGGACGCTCGCGGTAAGGGCTCCCCGTTGCAGCAGGGGCGCCAGTATTTCACTGCTGAGTGCTCCACTGCAGTGAAACACGATGTCGCCGTTTTGAATGGGCGCGCCATTTGCGAGCTCAGCAGCGAGCGATGCTATGTCATTGTCGGGTGCCGCTATGAGCCAAAATTGCGCGGGCTTGAAAGCGTTGATACGGCTGCAAGGGGCTCCGCTGCCGATAAAATCACAGGCGTTTTTCGCACTTTCTGACGAGCGCGTCAGTATTTGTTGAACCTGAAGCAGCTGCTTGTCTTGCCATAGGCGAGCGAGGGTTTTCCCTAGCTGACCGGCGCCAATGATATTTATGAGGGGGGGCGCTGAGGGCACAGTAACTCCGTTCGCAGGTGTGATGGGGCAAAATTAGATTGAGCGAGAGCAATTATAGGCTGGCTGAGCCTAGATGGGCTAGCCAAGGGTGGGGCAGAGGGAGATATAAATTCGATCAGTGTTGCCAGTGGGTATGAAGCCTACTCGTTTTCCAATAACACTTTGAGTGCGTTATCGCGATTGATTATGCCGACGAGCTTTCCTTTTTACCTATAGGGTAGAACTTCGACTTCTTATTGACGGTTGTGTATAAAAATTTACTACTGGGCACTGTCACCCTGTAAGGGGCGCTGCAGTATCGGAGTTTAAGTATTTCCTTATCGGGCCGCTACAAACTACTATGAAATGTAGGGTTAAACTATATTTGTCCGCTTTACGGCGTTTACAGTACTACTAAGTTTTTGTGAGTTTATGATTTCGAACAACAACCCCCTCTACGCCATTGCAGAATTAAGCGGTTTTCAAGACGTGGGTTTATTGCGCACGGGTTTTATTGCCGCTTTGCTTGGCTGCTTGTCTGATGAGACGCGAATATGTTGTTACTCTGGTCGATTGGTCGGTCAGGAGATTAACTGGCGCCTGCAGGAAACGTTTGACCCGCAGGGGTTAAATTACCCTAGCTTGTTAGACGCTTTGCAGGGAGGTTCACCACTGCCGAATGACCGTGAGCGCTTGGCCGATGTAACCTGGCGTATAGAAGTCGACCCCATTACGGTGCAGTTGTACTCAGATGACCAATTGAGCCTCGTGGTACGCCAAGCTATGTTATTGAGTGTGATCCTGATTGATTACCCACGTGTGATCGATCATGTGGATACGATTGAAGCGATCACAAGGGTTTATATTAATTTAAATCTTCTGCTGGAGCGGGGCTCGATCGACAGTTTGACAGGGCTGTTAAATCGTCGCACGTTTGAAGAAAAACTCAATCCATTATTCAGCAGTAAGTATCAATCCCGCCGGCACAATGAGGTGGGCAGGGTCGATTACTTGGCTATTCTGGACATCGATTTTTTTAAGCAGGTAAACGATCGCTTTGGCCACCTGTATGGCGATGAAGTGTTGCTGTTGATGGGCCGAATGATACGCGAGGCTTTTCGCGAGCATGACTGGCTCTTTCGTATTGGCGGCGAGGAGTTTGTTGTCGTAGCGCGGGGTGTCAGTGGCGACCCCGGACCTATCTTTGATCGTTTTAGAGCCTCGGTCGAGCAGCGAGATTTCCCCCAGGTCGGCCAGGTGACGGTTAGTTTGGGTTACACCGAAATCGACCACCGCTGCTCGCTACCAGATATACAGGGGCGCGCCGACGAGGCGCTGTATTACGCTAAAGAGCATGGCCGCAATCAAGTCGCTTGCTACGAAGCCTTGCTCAAGCAAGGCGAGCTGTCTGCCCCCGCCCCCGCCGCCAAGGGCGATATTGATTTATTCTAATCTGTCGCGGTCTTGCCTGTGGTCAATCAGCATTAGGGGCGCGAGGCTCTGGTGAGCCAGTCTAACCAGTGCCGAGATGTTTCGAACTAGATACTTTTTTACCTCTGCACTCTGAACCCTGAACCCTGAACTTCCTAACTTAGGCACTCTTAGTTTAGATGCTTCTAGTTTAGATATTCCTACTTTCGATGTTCTCAGTTTCGTGGCTCTTAACTTCGATGTTCTTCGCTCGACGATCTCAGCCCTGACACAAGGCCACGTACTTTTCTACCGCGAGTGACATGCCGATCGCAATAGAGTCAACGGTAAGGGCGTGGCCAATCGAAACTTCTAATAACTGTGGCAGTTCTCTGAATTTGGCTAGGTTTTCAAGGTTCAGGTCGTGACCTGCGTTGACGCCTAAGCCGACGTCGATGGCGGCTTGCGTAGCATCGACGTAACGCTGAAACAGCGCCTCAAGCTCTGCACCTTGTTGCTTGTACATCGCAGCGAAGGGCCCCGTGTAAAATTCAATTCGATCGGCTCCAATACTTTTGGCCAACCGAATTTGATCAGCATCGGGGTCCATAAATAAGCTAACGCGGCAGCCCCAGCTTTGCAGCTGGGCAATGATTGGCCGCAGGATCTCGCCTGATTGAGTGAGGTCAAAACCGTGGTCCGAGGTAAGCTGGTCATTATTATCGGGTACCAGCGTACACTGATCGGGGCGCGTTTCCTTTACGAGTTCGAGAAACCCCGGGTAGTCGCCCAGAGACTCTGCAAATGGATTGCCCTCTACGTTGAATTCGATACCGCCTAGGGGGGCTACTAGGGCTGCCAGTTCACGCACGTCGTCAGGGCGTATGTGGCGCTGGTCGGGGCGGGGGTGAACGGTGATGCCATCTGCGCCAGCGTCAAGGCAGGTCTGGGCGTGGTCTACAACGTTGGGGTAGTCACCCTCGCGAGAGTTACGAATCAACGCAATCTTATTGAGATTAACGCTGAGCGCGGTGTGTTGTTTGTTTGTCATGGTGAAGGTTCTTTTCGTGTGCAGAGCATCTTGGCTGGCAGATTTTACGGAGCGCTCGGATTAAGTCTTGTCGCGAGGATACGCACCGCTACATTTGGGGCGTCCGGGTAGGCACGGAATTGTCCTCGCTGTTGGCGAGCAATGTCTTGGATGACAGGCATGCCCTCTACAACGGTGGCAAATACGGTGTAGCCAGGCGCCTTTGTCTTTTTATCCGCGTTGAGCTGTCGGTTGTTACTGAGGTTGACGTAAAACTGTGCGGTGGCGCTGTCGGGGTCGGGTAGCCGAGCCATGGCGACGGTTGCACGTTGATTGCGCAAACCACCAATAGATTCATTAATCACAGGCTGACGCGTGGCCTTCTTAACAAAGTCGAAGGTCAGTCCGCCGCCTTGCACGACGAAGCCGGGCATTACACGGTGGAAAATCGTGCCGTTGTAGAAACCACTTTTGGCGTAGGTTAAAAAGTTTGCCACGCTTTGAGGGGCGTACTTGCGATGCAGTTTGAAGGTCACATCACCTAGGTCGGTGGTAAAAGTGACGCTTTCGACCAGAGGGGCTTTTACGGCTATCACTGGGGGCTGCGTAAGATTTGTTTTTTCTGTAATACTATTTTTCTCTGCGGCGCTGATGGTTGCGAGCATCAGCAGTATGCCGCCCAACAGTGGGCGGCCTGCGGCTTTCAAAAGTGTCATCATGGTGTTATCTATTGTGTTGACGAGTAGGAGAAGGCTGCTTTAGCCCCATTCGGAATAGCTTTTTTTACGACGTAAGCTGGGCACAACAAGGGTAATGAAAACGCCGAGCAACACCGACCCCGCGCCATAGAGGAAAAATGTCATGGTGCGGTCGTCGCGCAAGCGGTCATTTTCGCTTTTTATCACATCCAGCTCGGTTTCCATTATTTTATGGTTGTGCAACAACGACTGATGGCGTGCGTGTAGGGCAACAGCATCGCCAGAAATCACCTTGAGGTCATTGAACTGCTGCTGCAGGTCGGCGTTTGTTTTTTGTCTCGTTTTGACATCACCGCTGGCGCTCTTTAATTCACTCCGGGCTTTCTTTGCCTGTTCTTTATACTTTGTGCGCTCGCGGCTTAGGCGCTCAATGTTTTTTTGAGCCGTGGCGAGTTGTATGGCTGCGGGTTTTGTATCGATAAGGTACTGCGACCGGATCCAGCCGAGTTCGCCGCTGACGGTTCTTACTTCTGTCCAGCCTTCCTCCGTGTCTTCGCTGACAAACGTTAATTCAAGGCCTGTCTTTAAACCACGGTTTAATATTCGAAAGGAATTACCTTTGCCACTGCGTAGGGGCACATAAAGTACGTCGCTGACCCAGCGTGATTCTGCGTTGGCGCTGGCTGAAAAGCCAACGCAGCAAATCGTTAGAAACAATAGAGTGGCGAGGATTGGTTTGATTTTCGTTAGGCTTGTCATGTTGGCAGTTCTGGCAAGTAGAGGGGGCGGATCGCGTGCTTACTTTAAAGCAGTCGAAGGTGGTGTCAAACCCCACCCAGTGTTTGGTTGCGAATGCGCTTGGCTAAAAGTGTTGTTGGCCAAGCTCTCGGTGCTTAAGGAAGTACTTTTTTAAAGGGTTTGACGATGACGTTGGCGTAAACACCTGCACTAATATACGGGTCTGCATCAGCCCATTGCTGCGCTTGTTCGAGTGATACGAACTCGGCGATGACCAAGCTGCCGCTGAAACCCGCTTCACCAGGGTCGTTGCTGTCGATGGCGGGGTGCGGGCCAGCGACAAATAAGCGCCCTTCGTGCTTTAGCTGTTCTAAGCGTGCAAGGTGGTCAGGGCGTGCGGCTAGGCGCTTTTCTAAGCTGTTGGCGATATCTTCACTGATGATGGCGTAGAGCATGCTGCATCCTTTTTAACGGCGTTATTCAAATGAGTGTGTAATAGGTCTGCGGGTCTGAGCCCGCATTACTCAGTGATGAGAATATCTTCCAGTGTCAGCTGGGTGAGGCGTTTGATACTGCGGAACAGGTAAAAGAGCGCCACCATCATCACCAGTGTCGCTGGCAGGGCAATAACGGGGAAGCTCAGGGCGGTCATTTTACCCAGCTCAGCGTTAAATTCAGCGGTGCCGGGGGGGCTGACAAGTAAGTATTTTGCAAGCGCGTAATTGAGTATCGATGACAGTAAAAATGACAGCGCAATTAAGTAGGAGGCGTTGGTCAGGGCTTTGCTAAAAGCCTGTTCGTTGCCGGCGCTTTTTAAGGCCGCAGAGACCTTGTCGACCTGGAGGATTTTATCGTTGTAGAGGAATGTCTTTACCAGCGGGTAACGGGTTTTAAGTGAGATCAGCGTTGCCAAGCCAAATAGGCCCGGGATGGCGGCTTCCTTAATGGCAATGTACTTCGGATCAAGCTCCAGCAGGCTGATGCCACCGGTCAGGAAAATACTGATGATGCCGAGTGCCGAGAAAAAGTTCAGCTTGCCGGATGTGCGGTAATCATTGATGCCATAAAGAATGGGGAAGGCGAGCGCGACAATGATCGACAGCTTAACGCCAAGGTAGTCATCACCGCTGAGCTTCGTGAGAATAACCGTGGGAATAATGATGTTTAGCAGCAGATTGCCGAGCAGTCCGTCGCGTTTTTTTTCTGGGTTTGCTTGTGTCATGGTGTCAGTCGGGGATAATGCCTTAAATGCTGGAAGCATCTACAGTGTCTAGGCTGAAGACATACTGGTGATTCACTCGCACGTTGGCGTGGTTATAGTTAAATGCACGTTGTTTGTTACCTGAGTGCGCAAGGCACAGGTTACAAACATATGAACCTGCGACTCATCGAGTGGCGCGGGCTCCATACACCGCACAGTTCATGTGCTGCTGCCTTTTAGCTATCTTAACTCGATCCTAACAGGATAATTACTTTGTTTGATCTTCATTCGCACAGCCTTTACTCAGATGGCATTTTACGGCCTCAGGCGGTGGTGTCGAGAGCTAAAGCGCACGGCGTGACAACTTTGGCCCTCACCGACCATGATACGACCCAAGGTTTAGCCGAGGCGCGTGAGCAAGCGGCGCTTGAGGGAATAGAGCTGATAGCGGGTATAGAGTTCTCATGTTTATGGAAGGGCATGGGCATTCATGTGGTTGGTCTCAATGTTGACGTCACCGCGCCGAGCTTGATTCAGGCTGAGCTGCAACAGCAGCAGGCACGTGAAGAGCGCGCCGTCACCATTGCCGAGCGGCTCGACAAAGCGGGTTTCTCTGGTACTTATGAAGGGGCAATGGCCCTGGCTGATGGCGGCGTGATTGGTCGACCACACTTCGCCCGCTACATGGTCAGCACGGGAAAAGTGAAGAGCATGGCGGCAGCGTTTAAAAAGTATTTGGGCGCGGGCAAGGTCGGTGATGTAAAGCAGGTGTGGCCAGATATCGCAACAGCGGTGCGCTGGATTACCGAGGCCGGAGGGGTGGCAGTGGTGGCCCACCCAGACAAATACAAGCTGACGCGCACAAAATTGAAGCGATTGTTGGTCGACTTCAAGGAAGCGGGTGGCCAGGCGATGGAAGTTGTCAGTGGTCGCCAGCAGCCGCAAACCACAGAGGATCTAGGGCGAATTGCCAACGAATTTGGTTTGTACGCATCCTGTGGTAGTGATTTTCATGTGCCCGACCAGCCTTGGCAGGAACTGGGTAAATGCTCGCCTTTACCTGAGGGCGTTACGCCGGTATGGAATGCGTGGGCTGTATAAACTGGCACTTTCCTATAAATCGGTGTGGCAGTTACTGTACAGTCAGTCACGAAAATATTAAGTAACTGAATTTTATAGGCTCACGCTATTTGCGCGGGTTATTTGTTTTTGCGGTACGCCTTTCCGTATGTGGGTGTATTTTAGGAGTTGTCGTGTCACAGTTTTTTCAGATCCACCCAGAAACCCCGCAGCAGCGTTTAGTGCGCCAGGCGGTTGATATCGTCAGGAAGGGCGGGCTGATTGCCTACCCAACTGACTCCGCGTATGCCCTGGGCTGCCACATTGGTGACAAAAATGCGTTAGATCGCATTCGCAATGTACGTAAGCTGGATAAAAACCATAATTTCACGTTGATGTGCCGCGACCTTTCAGAGTTGTCGACCTACGCCAAGGTCGATAATGCGACTTATCGGATGTTGAAAAACCACACCCCTGGTGCCTACACCTTCATTTTGGAGGCAACCAAAGAAGTACCGCGTCGTTTATTGCACCCAAAGCGGAAAACCATCGGTTTGAGGGTGCCTGACAACGTCATTGCCCTAGCCTTAATGGAAGAGCTGGGTGAGCCGCTGATGACCTCAACGTTGCTGTTGCCAGGCGACGAATACCCCTTGACTGACCCCTATGATATCCGCGATAGCCTTGAGCACGCGTTAGACTTGGTCATTGACGGCGGTTTTTGCGGCATGGAAGCAACGACGGTGATTGATATGACCGGTGATGTGCCGGAGTTGGTGCGGCAGGGCTGCGGAAGCTTCGAAGACTTTATGGCTGGCTAGGTCGGCCTAATGCCGGTTAAGTCAGCGCTCCAGCGAACGATTGATTTGCCCTGAACGCGGTGAATCCCCGCGTTTGGCGTATATCTCTGGGGGTGGTATCAAGCTATAATGCGCCGCTTGGTATGGGCCCCAGTGGCGTTAGGCCGACAATGATAAGCAGGTAAAGGTGTGACGGAAGCCGAAATAACTCAGGATCTTGAGCCAAGCGAGGCGTTGGAAAGCAACGAGACCCCGCAGGCGGAACTGCTACAACCGAGTGAAACGTCGGATGCCAGCGCTGAGACTGGCCCCGCCCAAGGTGAAATGCCGTTTGCGATCGTTCAAGGCGAAGCCTATACCAACCTGCCCAAAGATTTGTATATACCGCCAGATGCCCTTGAGGTCATTCTTGAGGCATTTGAAGGGCCGCTGGATTTACTGCTGTACCTGATTCGCCGACAGAATCTCGATATTCTCGAGATTAACGTCGCCGAGATTACCAGTCAGTATGTGAAGTACGTAGATTTGATGGACTCTATGCACTTCGAATTGGCGGCTGAGTACCTGGTTATGGCGGCTATGTTGGCGGAGATTAAATCCCGCATGCTGTTGCCGCGCAGCAGCGAGCTCGACGAAGAGGAAGACGATCCTCGAGCGCAGTTGATTAGACGACTGCAAGAGTACGAACGATTTAAAACGGCGGCTGAGGATATTGATGCGCTGCCGCGGGTAGGGCGCGAGGTACATGTTGCCAGCGCTGAAACGCCCGACCGTACCACCGCGCGGCCCGACCCTGAGGTTGATCTGCGTGAAGTATTGCTGGCGCTGTCGGAAGTATTGCGCCGAGCGGATATGTACGAGTCACACCAGGTGGCCAGGGAAAAGCTATCAACCCGTGAACGCATGGGGCAGGTACTTGATAAGCTCGCCGGCCAACAGTTTGTACCGTTTGTGAGTTTGTTTGTGGTGGACGAAGGGCGTTTAGGCGTCGTGGTCACCTTCCTTGCGGTGATGGAATTGATCAAAGAGTCGCTGGTAGAAATAGTACAGACGGAAGCGTTTGGCCCTATTCATGTGAAGGCCAGGGTAGAGGCGCCAGTCATGTTAGATGAAGACGATGAGTTTATCGGATGATAATCAGCCGACACATTTAAAATAATAAGCCCTCAACGGGCAGGTGTCATAGGGCGGAGCCGTATGACCGGGCATAAGCAGCCTAAGTAACAGGGGGCCAAACGGCACGTCGCAGCAGTGATGGCCGAGGTGAAGAGATGAGAGTAAGCAAACAGCAACTGAAACAAATTATTGAAGGCGCTTTGTTGGCTATTGGTCAGCCCATGTCGCGTGACAAAATGCAGTCGCTCTTTGTTGATGAGGATGAAATTCCGAGCAAAGATGACCTTAACGAAGCCCTGCTTGATATTCAGAAAAGCTGTGAAGGCAGAGGTTTTGAACTGAAGGAGGTGGCCAGTGGCTGGCGCTTTCAGGTGCGCGAAGAAATGGCACCGTGGGTTAATCGACTGTGGGATGAAAAGCCGCAGAAATACTCCCGTGCACTGCTGGAAACCCTTGCTTTAATCGCCTATCGCCAGCCAATTACCCGTGGCGATATTGAAGAGATTCGCGGCGTTGCCGTGAGCTCGCACATTGTTAAGACACTGGTCGAGCGCGAGTGGATCAAGGTGGTTGGCCATAGGGATGTACCGGGACGCCCGTCACTCTACGCCACGACCCGACAGTTTTTAGACTATTTTGACTTGCGAAGCTTGGAGGGTTTACCGAGCTTGGGTGAGATTGCCGACATCGAAGCGCTAGAGGCTCAGTTAAACCTGGCGCCAGCGATTGAGGATACTGAGCTGGAAGCTACGGAAGCTACGGAAGCTGAGGTAGAAGAGGTAGAAGAGGCAGAAGAGGCAGAAGAGAGCGCTGAATCAGAAGAGCAAGCCGAGCTAGAAGAGCCGGCTGTGATTAAAAGTCCGGCGGATCTTTTGGCCGAGGCCGCGGCGGAAATGCTCGATGATGAAATCGACGCTGAGCAGGAGCATAGCTCCCTGCTTGAGAGCGAGATCGTTGATGTCACAGAAGAAAGTACAGACTTGGAAGAAGCGGACGATCTCGAAGAGGACGTCAGCTGGGTTGACTCGGTGGAACCATCGACGGACCCCGCTTCATTATTCTCCCAAGCCCCAGTGAGTTGGCCTGTCGATACGGCTGAAGATGAACATGAGACGACTGATGGCGATGAACAATCGCTGCCAGCGAATGAAACGCCCGAACAGGGCTAGTTGCGAGTTATATGAGTACTGACGAAAAATTACAGAAAGTGTTAGCCCGTGTTGGCATTGGTTCACGTCGTGAGATGGAACGTGCCATCAGCGCCGGACGTGTCGAGGTGAATGGCAAAACAGCCCAGTTGGGCGACCGTGTCAACCTCACCGATAAAGTGTTGGTGGATGGCCGCCGCTTAAAGCTGGAGCCACCGCAGGACAGTAAAGTGAGGGTGTTGTTGTACAACAAACCCGAGGGTGAGATTTGTTCGCGCTCCGACCCAGAAGGTCGTCGCACGGTTTACGAGCACCTGCCGAAGCTGCAAGGCGAGCGCTGGATATCGGTCGGCCGTCTTGATTTTAATACCAGTGGTTTATTGTTGTTTACCAACAATGGTGAACTCGCGAATAAACTGATGCACCCGTCATCGGTGATCGACCGTGAATACCTTGTGCGTATTCAAGGCGACGTCGACGATGAAATGAAAGACCGCCTGCGCAAAGGTGTGATGCTGGAGGACGGCATTGCCAAGTTCTCAGATGTCGTTGATGGTGCCGGTGAAGGCAACAACAGCTGGTACTACTGTGTTGTGATGGAAGGTCGCAACCGTGAAGTACGTCGTCTGTGGGAGTCCCAGGGCGTTAAAGTAAGCCGCTTGAAACGTGTGCGTTACGGCAATATTTTTATCCCCTCACACGTGCGTGTGGGCCAGTGGGTAGAACTTAACGACGGCGAAACCGCAGACCTGTGCCGCACCGCCGGTGTTGACGCACCCATGAAAAGCAAAGAGTCGCGTGCAGAGAATGATCGTCTGGAACGTCAGCGTCGTCGTCTGCGCAGTGGCGGTGGCAAGGCTCGTAACCCGCAAAAGAAAAAACGTTAAGTCAGTCTCCGTCAGCTCCGCTTTCACGTGTTGAAAGCGCGGAGTTAGACTGATATAAAATAAGGCCGCACACCCTTGGGTGTTGCGGTCTTATTTGTATTTAGCTGTTAGATTCTTTTATAGTTTGCTGGCAACGTCCTTTACCCCTTGGCTAGGCTACTGCTCGATTAGAGGGGCGAAGGTTGTTCAGGGTAAGCTATTTTGAGGCGGTAACCCAGCCGGCGAGTCTTGGTGATATATACATGAGATTTTTAAAGAGATTTACCTTCTTCGTTATCTTTTACCTTGCACCATTAAATGTTGTGGCAAGTAGCGATTGTATTGATATGTTGGTTGATGTTGATTCAGAGGTTGAGGAGACGGCAATAGAGTCGCTGTTTGGCTGGGATTCTTATGATGATATAGAGCGTGTTTCAGCATACCTTTCTGGCATGATTGTTTTTTTCGAAGCTTGTAAGTCAAACGTTCCAGAGTTTTCAGTTGTGGATGGAGAAAGTTTCTTTATTCACTGGGATATAGACTCTATCAATGGAGCATTGAATGCTTTAAATACAAAGCTTTCTGTGGTTTATAAGGCGTTTCACTTCGAAACTTTGAGGCCTCAAATAATTTCTTACTCGCTAAATATTGAAAAAGGTTTGACGCCTGAAACTAACTTATGAATCAAGGGGGTTAGAGTCACTGGGTTCAAAAGTACAAGAAAAACGTTTTTCCCCTCTGCTTGTTTCACTCATGCCTATCTAATCAGCCACCACTCTTCTGCGTATAAAACGTGCCTCTAAAATTGATCACGCCGCTGCTGACTCTGCTTATGTTTAACTCGCGCAGGGATACACCCTTGTCGCTTAATGTTTCTAGCCAGTGCGCGCTGTTGTCGAACGCCGCGTTTTCAAGCCAAACTTTAATGCTGTCATCGGCCTGCGGTTGAATGCGCTGAATGGTGAGCGAGTGTTGCTTGGCCGTTTGGTTTATTTGGCTGAGCGCCGAGCCTGATTGTTTATTCTGAGTGGTCGCAAGGCCTGCAATAAGTGGCTGCTGTTGCTCTAGCCAGTGCAGTAGGTCCGTTTGTTCTTGGTGGCTGTGTTTGCTGTTCTGATGGAACTCAAAACTGGGCAGCAGTACCCCATAAACGGCCAACAGCAGACCAACAAATATGCACAGCAGGGTGAGTGCGTGCCGATCTTTGCTGGGCAGCTGTTGCCAGCGCTGACGCATCGCGTGTTGGCGAGTGTCGAGTTGTTGCTTGAGTCTTTGCATGTCTGTTTGTGCCTAATAAATAGTCGTTAAGCTTAGCGTTGGCTAAGGCGTTGCCCACGGTTGAGGCTAATGCTGGCTTGGAATCTAGCCGCCGTTGATGGCGGCTGCGCGTTGCCTTTATCCACTTCCTTGGCCGATAACAGGTTGGCCTTTAAACCGTTGTGGCTTAGCTTGCGCGTCAGCGTGTCGAGGCTGGCAATGCTGTCGGCTTCCAGAGTGATCAGCAGTTGGTCGCGGCTTTGTTGATAGCGCAGCTGTTCCAGACTGAACGATGATTGCTGTTCACGCCAGACGTTGGCGAAGTGTGTCAGCAGTGGCAAAAATGCGGAGCCCCCCTGCGTATTTTGGCGCAGGTGGCTCTGCGCTTGGCGGCGGATATTAATGATGCGTTTGTCCTGCGGAAAATACTGTCGGTAGAGCTCTTCCGTTTGGGTGATCAGTTGTTGCTGTTGCTGCTGAAAATACCAGCCGCTGGCCAGCCAATAGCCACTTTGCAGAATAAACACAATACCGAGGCCTGCGGCCAGTGCGGGCCAGAGTGCCCGGCTTGTCGAGGTTTTGCTTTGTGGCCGGTAATTACCCTGCAGCAGGTTGTAATCGCTTTGTTGTTCAAGCCTCGTAAGAGTGGCAATGCTTGTCGTCGCGTCGGGCATGCACTGGGCTTGGCTGTTGTGCAGCTCCACATCCGGATAGGTGTTGAGTGTGGTGCGTTCGGCCTCACTCAATAGCTCGGCTGATGCTTGGCAATGAATGGCCAGCTCTGCGTCATGGGCGGTTAGAGCTTGCAAGGCGGTGGGCAGGGCGCCGCGGTGTAGGCGCGAGACCTGCCCGCTGTTTAACCCCTCCGTTGCTTGGCTCACCAACCATTGCTGATCGAGCAACTGTGGTGAGTCGAGCAGCCAGAGTTGGTGACGCACCTCTGGCTGCCCAGTAACTTGCTGATCAGAATATTGCTGAGCCAGTAACCACTGGGTCTCGGTGTATACGGCTTTTAGTGCGGTATGAGGCCCGTTGAATGCATTAAGCAGCCCGTTCAACAGTTGTTTGTTGATGGCGTGGTAGTACACCTTCAGCTCGCCTTGTTGCAGGGTGGCGTGATAGGCGATGTGCAACTGATCAACGTCTTCGGCGAGGTTTTCTTCGATTAAAAAAGGCAGGGCTTTGTGCAGGTGACGTCGCTGCGCCTTGGGTAATGTCACTGAACCACTGAGCAGGCAGTGGCTTGGCAATAGCAGCGTAAGTGGCCGTGTCTTTGGAGTGGTTGTGCTCGCGTGGTTGGAGACTTCAACTTGTTGTGTTAACTCATCAACGCGACCGGTTTGCCAGTCGCTTGAAGCGCTACTGGTGTTGTTGTCTTTAGCGGCGGGCAGCGACTGCCAGTGAATGTTGGCAAGGGCAACGCCGTCCTGAGTATGGCCGCCACCGTCTAGGTCAGGGCAATAGGCAAGCAGCTCGCTGCCGCTGTGGGTTACCGTCGCTGATGTTATGGCGGGTGCCTGCGCGCGTTTGTTATCCATGGTATTAATCGTCTATTGCTCGGTGATGTTATGAGTCAGCCATTCATGGCTTGCACTGTGGCTGTAGTTGTAACCAAAGTGTCGTGCCAGTGTAGTGATCTGACCATTGTTTGGGTTGCGGTACAAGCGGCTGACAAGATAGCGGCTCTGGGTAGAAAAGTCGGCCTGAGTAATGGCTTCAAAGTAGTCGCTGCGCACATTAAAATCCCCGGCTTGCAGGGCAACCCCAGCGTTGCTTTTGTGGCTAAGAAAGTTTTCGTTGCTGGTGTAACCCAACTCGTCAGCGTCACGACCCGCAACGATCGCTTGGCCGCTAAGGCCTTTCTCCCAACTGCTGAGCAGCTCGGCGCTGGCGGTGTTGGGGTTGATGGTCGAGGCCTTGCCCTCGGCATCGAGTGGTATCACACACAGCTGCTGGTGCAGCGTCGCTTGTTGTGTTGTTGGCAACCTAGCGAAAATGGCCAGTTCACTGATGTGCTCCAGAGTCCGGTCGGCATTGGCGTTGTGTCCCGTCGGGGTGTCTTCTATTGCGCCACCTTGCGCTTGTGTGTCTGAGTCCAGCCAGTCAACCAATTGATCTATGACCTCGCTGTTGTCCGTGTCAACTTTCAGGTCCAATTCCAGCTCATTCAGCAAGCGTTTTAGGCGGTTCAGGTAGGCCGTATTCACGCGGCCTGTTGCCTGGGTTTGCTCGCCGTCTTCGTTGAGTTCTGTACTGGCGTTGTTGTTGTTGGCAATGAGGTTATTGAGGTTAAAGCAGCTGTGCAGGTCCCTGATGTGAACGTTCAGTTCCCCAGTCTCGACCGTTAGGGTTTGTGGTCTGGCCCATTCTTCATTGAGGTGATCGTTTGATGTCTCGTCCCGCTGCTGTTCGAGCCAGTCTTCGGCGAGTCGTTGGCGTGCCAAAATCTCACCGGCCAGTGCGTAATGCGTGGCACCACTGTGCTGCAGTTGCAGGCTGATGCGGCGAATCATAAGGCTGTCACGTTTGGCGGCTGCGCCCACCAAAATAACCACCAGTGCAAAAATAAGCAGCATGCTGATGAGCGCCACGCCGCTCTGCGAGTGTTGCCGTGGTACTTGGTGTATAACTTGGCTTAGTGCTGCGCGCTGTTGCATTCTGTGTGCCATCAGCGGGGGACCTTAGGAGTGGCGCCGCCGCTACCCTTACTGGGGCTGCTGTCGTTGAAGCTCCTAGTGCGCAGATCAATAAGGTGTCGGGTTTCTCCAAAGCGCTGGCTGATTAAGTTTACTTCGATGGCCACGGGCAGGCTGGCATCGAATTCGCCCGGTGTACTGCTGGCCGGCGGCCACTGGTTTTTCCAGGTGTGCGTGTCGGCGGTGAGGTAACGCAGAGCGATGGACTCAATAAACGGCAAGATAAATTGGCGGTTGGGCAGTGAGTTGTCGTTGCCATCGAGCGAGCGCCAATAATGGCGGCTTAACCACTGAACTTGCTCGCCCCGTTGTCCGTTATCAAGCTGGGTGTCATGGGGGAGGGCAAGGGAGGCGTCGACGTTTTCCAGCTGATAGCTGAGTCTTTGCAATTCACTGCGGGCCTCGCCCAGCGGATTGGCCCAGCCGCCGCGGGTAAAGGTAATGCTGTCGCTCTCGCCGATGAGCGCAGCCTGTGGTTGATTGTACTCTTCGCGCACCGGTCGCGGCAGGGCTTGCGCTAGGTCGCTGCGCAGCCTGTGTATGCCGCGTTGCCAGAGTGCCATAGCTTGGTGGTGGCTATCGAGCCGTTGTTGCAGGAGGATTTCACCGCGCAGTAAGCGGAAGGCGCCGGCGCTGAGAATGGCAAATATACTGATCGCTATCATTACCTCTAGCAGCGTAAAACCTGCCGCTGGTCGATGGCCTTTTACGCTAAATAGAGAGCTGTTAGGAAGGCTTGGGCGAGCTGTGGGCTGCATCAATACCGCCCCACGTAGGCGCGAACTTCATGTGCAGGCTGATCATCACCGCTGGGGCTGATGCGAATCGTCAGCTCGAATACATTGGGTTGTTTGGTTTTATGGGTTTCCCGTTCGATCTCCCAATCGCGCTTGGCAAAATGTGTTTCACGGCTCTGTGTGCCGATGTTGGGTATTTGCAGCTGCGCACTGGCCACCTCGTTATCGGCCAGCCAACTGGCCATGAGTTTTGTTTCAAGGTGGCTGGTTTGACGTGCGCTGCGACCGCTCTGTTGCAATAACGTCAGGGCACAGATAGAAAAAATGGCCAGAGCGATCAACACCTCGAGCAGCGTGAAGCCTTTGTTGCTGGCATGGCTGGTGGTGTCGATGCTGTTGATGATCCGGCGCTTCAGCATTGTGAGGTTGCCACGCTTAGGCTGTGCGCACCGATAGGGCAAGCCTGCATGCGGGTTGCGGCATAACCATCGCTGCTGAGCCTGTATTGCTGTTCCTCGCTGCTGAGGCTCAACACAAAGGCTGAGTGCTCACCGCTGGCGCTGAAAATAATCTGCGGCTTAAGCTCATCTATGTCGGGCCGCGAGTCACCATCGTCCAGAGCCCGCTGATGGGCATAGTTCAATGGACCTTGCACTGAGGATTGCGCGATATCTTCGTGTTTTAGCAGGGTAGTTGTGGGGGCCAGCTGATGGCTTTGGTAGGGGCTTGTGTCGAGCGCGTGCCAGCGCTGCGTATGCATGTGCCACTCAAGAAATTGATAACCCCGCGCCTCTACTCTTACACCCAGTGTGCGTTGGCTCAGTTCGCTTTCATCACGCGCTTGGTTCAGTAGTAGTTGCAGGCGCTGGGCTTCGTTCTTGAGCTCCCGAGCCTGCTGGCCACCCACAGACAGCATCGCCGCCCCCGCCATGATGCCAATTAAGGTGATCACCACGAGTATCTCGAGCAGTGTGAAACCCAGCTGTCTGGCAGGTGCATGCCGCATGGCTGTATTAATCCCAAATACTGATGTCGGCGTTGTTGTCTTCACCGCCCTCGCGGCCATCGGCGCCAAAACTAAGCAGGTCAAAGGCTTGCTCAGCGCCGGGGCTTAGGTAGAGGTATTGCTTGCCCCACGGGTCGAGGGGGACTTTCTTCAGGTAACCGGCGGGGTTCCAATTACTGGCCGCTGGGTAACCGCTGGGTTGTTTAACCAGTGCTTGCAAGCTCTGGTCTGTGCTCGGGTAGTTGTAGTTATCAAGTTTATAAAGATCGAGGGCGTTGCCGACACTTTGCAGATCGCTTTTTGCGGCGGTGATTCGAGCCTCGCCGGTGCGCCCCAAAATATTGGGCACCACCAGTGCCGCGAGAATACCGAGTATGACCACCACCACCATGATCTCAATAAGGGTAAAACCACGCTGTAAACGCGCTTTGTTGGGGTTGTGCATGCTCATATTCATCCAATCAATTGGTTCATGTTTAAAATCGGTAAGAGGATTGCCAGCACGATCAACAGCACCACCACGCCCATAAATAGCAGCATTAACGGCTCGAACAAACCGACCAATACTTTTACCAAGTTTTGCAGGTCGCTGGCCTGTTGGTTGGCGGTGCGTTCCAGCATGTCGCCGAGTTCGCCACTGGCCTCGCCGCTGGCAATCATGTGCAGCATCATCGGTGGGAAATAACCGCTGCTGGCCAGCGCATGGTGCAAGCTTTCGCCTTCACTGACGCTGCGGGTGGCCAGGCCCAGCTGTTTTTTAAGGTGCAGGTTACCGAGTACTTCGCCACTGATCTTCATGCCCTCAACCAGCGGCAAGCCACTGTTGGTGAGAATGCTGAGCGTGCTGGCGTAGCGGCTGGTGTTAAAACCGCGGCTAAAGCGCTTGATAAAAGGCAGGTGCAGCAGCTTCTTGTGCCAGCGCGCTTGTAACGTCGGTTGTTGCAGCAACTGGCGAGCGCCCAGTACAGCCAGCGCCAGTGTCAACAGCAGCCAGAGGCCGTGGTTGGCCAGGAAATCACTCAGGCTAATCAGCCCCTGCGTCAGCGCGGGTAATTGCTGTCCGCTGCTGATGAATACACCGATGACGTCGGGCACCACATACAGCAGCAGGCCGGTGACCATGACAATGGAAATTAACAACAGTAGGCAGGGGTAGATCATCGCCATTTTAATTTGCTGTTCAAAGGCTTGGCTTTCCTCGGTGTGGTCAGCGAGGCGGTCGAGAACCTTGTCGAGGTGACCGGCGTGTTCGCCGGCGGCAATGGTGGCGCGGTAGAGGTGTGGAAACGCCCGGGGGAAATCCGCCAAGCTGTCGGCCAGTGTGTGACCCTCCAGTACTTTGCCCCGCACGGCTAAAATAATTGCGGTGAGGTTGTCGTTCTCGCTTTGCTGACCGATGGCGAGCAGCGCTTCTTCTAATGGCAGGGAGGCTTGCAAGAGCGTGGCCAGCTGGCGAGTCACCAGTGCCAGTTCTGCGGTCGCCAGTTTGCGGCCAGTGGTTAGATTAAAGCTAAAGTTTGGCAACGAGCCGTTTGCTGCCGAGTCACTTATCGACGACGGGTCGCTTGAAACCTTGCCGGCGCGTTTGGCTTCAGTGAGCGCCAGCGGCGTCAGCTGCTGCTCGCGCAGTTGTTGGCGTGCAGCGCGGGCGCTGTCGGCTTCAATAACGCCTTTGCGTATTTTCCCTGAGGTTGCGATTGCTTGATAGTCGAACGCTGCCACGGTTAATCCTCCTGGGTGACTCTGAGGATTTCTTCGGTGCAGGTCTGCCCCGACAGCACCAATTGGCAACCGTTCTCTCGAATACCGGAACTGATCGTACGTGCGTGGGCCAGCAGTTCCCTCTCGGCTGCCCGGTCGTGAATCAGCTTGCGCAAGGTGTCATCGATGCTGATGATTTCGTAAATACCGCGGCGGCCGCTGTAGCCTGTTTGGTTACACGCATCGCAGCCATTGGCGTGATAAATCGTGGGCTCATCCGCTTCGGCGACTTGCAGTAAACGGCGCTCACGGGTTGTTGGGGTATAGGGTGTTTTACATGATTCGCAGAGAATTCGCACCAGCCGCTGCGCCGCAACGCCCACTAAGCTTGAGGACAATAAAAACGGTTCGACCCCCATGTCCATTAAGCGAGTAACGGCGCCGACAGCGGTGTTGGTGTGCAACGTCGAAAGCACTAGGTGGCCGGTGAGGCTGGCCTGAATGGCGATCTCCACGGTTTCTAGGTCGCGAATCTCGCCGACCATCACCACGTCTGGATCCTGGCGCAAGATCGCGCGCAGGCCTCGGGCGAAGGTCATGTCGGCTTTGCTGTTGACCTGTGTTTGGCCAATGCCCTCGAGGTTGTATTCAACCGGGTCCTCAACGGTGAGGATGTTCTTTTGCTCGCGGTCTAGACTGCCGAGCCCAGCGTAGAGGCTGGTGGTTTTACCTGAGCCGGTTGGGCCGGTGATTAAAATAATACCGTGCGGGCGCTGCAGCAGCGCTTCTAATGTTTTGCGTTCAGGCGCTAGCATGCCGAGGCCGTTTAAACCCAAACGCCCCGCCTGCTTATCGAGCAGGCGCATGACGACGCGTTCGCCATTGCTGGCCGGCAGGGTGGAGACGCGTACATCGAGGTCGCGGCCACCAATCTTCAGTGACATGCGCCCATCCTGCGGCACGCGTTTTTCCGCTATGTCCATGCGCGACATCACCTTAATGCGCGACACCAGCAATGGCGCCAGTTCACGTCTGGGTCGTACGATCTCACGCAGGACGCCATCGATGCGAAAACGCACCACCAGTTGGCTTTCAAAACTTTCGATGTGTATGTCCGAAGCCTTGAGCTTTAGCGCCTCGGTGAGCAGGGCGTTAATTAGCTTGATAATGGGGGCGTCGTCTTGCTGCTCCAGTAGGTCTTCGGTGGTGGGCATCTGGCGGGCGAGGCTGTCGAGGTCCAGCTCCTCGCCCAGTTCTTCGACCATCTGCATCGCCGTCGAAGAGTCCTGCTCAAAGTGCGTGCTGAGCTGTTGCTGAAAAGCCTCGTTGTTTAAGTGCTCGACGTTAAGCACTTTTCCGGCCCAGCGTTGCGCCTCGGCAATGGCTTGCAAGCTGACGTCGTCGCGGCAATAGAGTCGGTCGGACTGCACCAGCAGCACGCCATGGCGCTTGGCAAAGCTAAAGGGCAATTGCGCGGCGGCAGTGTCTTTTGCTACGGTTCCGATTCCGGCTTCGCGCTCGCCGATTGATGCTGGTGTGGTTTGATTATTCATGGGATTGCTAAGGCGTTACACCCTGGTTGGTCGAAAGCTCCGGCAATCGCGGCATGGCTCTGGGCGCAAAATAGTGCTCAACGTTTTCTGAAAAAGCATCCTGCATGCCTTGAATATTGTTGTAGCGGTCGCGTGAGGCCGCGGAGCCGCTCTTGCTGTCCCGCAGGATGGTAGGTCGTATGAATACCATCAGGTTGCGCTTAACGGTGGTGGTGGATGTGCTTTTAAACAGACGTCCGATACCCGGTAGGTCGCCGAGCAGGGGCACCTTGTTTTCGGTTTCTTGCAGCTCGTCGCGGATCAAGCCGCCAAGCACCAGTATCTCGCCGTTTTCTATCAGCACACGGGTTTTTATTTCGCGCTTGTTGGTGATGATGTCCGAGGCCACCGCGTCGCTCTTGCTGATGCTCTCGACGCTTTGTTCAATGTCCAGGGTGACCGAGTTGTCGTTGTTTACCCGCGGTTTTATTTTTAGGGAGATGCCGACATCTTTGCGTTCAATGGTTTGGAAGGGGTCGTCGTTATCGCGCGCTTCGGAGCCGGTGATAAACGGCACGTTCTCGCCGACTAAAATGGAGGCCTCTTCGTTGTCGAGCGCCATGATCGTTGGCGTTGAAAGCACATTGGCGTTGGCTTGTGTGGCCAGCGCATTGATGAGCGCGCGCAGCTTGCCGGCTTTAAAGTAACCGAGCGATAAACCCGAACCTAAACTGATGCCGCCATCGCTGCCCGCGCTGAGTGGGGCCAAATCTTGAAACGAGCGGAAGCCCGCAAAGCCGCCGTCGCCATTGTTGGTGCGCCACTCGACGCCAAAGTTATTGCCGAGGTCTTCGTTTACTTCAACAATAATGGCTTCTACCAGTACCTGTGCACGGCGTTTATCCAGCTTGGCGATCACCGCCTTGATGGTGCTTAACACAGAGGGTGGCGCGGTAATGACCAGTGCATTAAGCGACTCGTTGGCTTGAATGCTCACTTGGCTGCCGGCTTTGCCTTGGTCTTTCCTATTTTGTTGCACGGTGCCACTGATGCTCTCCAGGATGGGTACCAGCTCGATGGCGTTTGCGTAATTCAAATAGAAAACCTGGGTGTTGCCTTCACCCGCTAATGGCTGGTCGAGGCGTTTGATCAACTGCCTAATTTGTTGACGGCTGGCGGGTTCACCGGTCACCAGAACGCTGTTGGATCGTTCGTCTACGGCTAGTTGCAGCTGCTGGCCTTCGCCGGCTTTGCCTTTGGGTTTGGGAATGAGACGGTTGATGACATCGACTACTTCTTTGGCGTTGGCAAACTGCAGCGCCAGCAGCTCAATGTCCACCACGCCGACGCGGTCGAGGCGCTCGATGATGCGCAGTATCTTGTCTATGTTGTTGGCGCGGTCGGCCACAATCAGGGTGTTGGTGGCTGGGTAGGCTGCCAAGTGCGCGCCTTGCGGTATGAGCGGGCGCAGCAGACTGATCAACTGGCTGGCGGCGATGTTGTTGACCTTAACGATGTACACCACCACTTCCTCGGCTTTGACCTGGGCGCCTTCGGTATTGTTGTCTTTGTTACTGTCTTCGGAAAGCACCGGTATGGCCGAGTGTTTGGCCTGGGAGTCCGGCACGATTTTAACCGTGTGTTCGCTCTCTATAGCTGCAAAGCCGTGCACCTGTAACGCCGAGAGAAACACCTGATAGGCCTCTTCGCGGTTCAGACTCTGGCCCGCCAGCACCGTGATCTTCCCCTTTACATTGGGGTGAATAATGATGTTCTTGTGGGTGATGCTTTGTGCCCAGTTGATCAGATCGCGTATGTCGGCGTTTTCCAGTGCTAGGGTCACCGTCTGCTCGGCCTGTGTGGCAGGGTTGCTGGTTGCTGGTGATTCTGCACTGGCTAGAGATGTGCTTCCTGACAGGAAGCTGACAATGCAGCAGCACAGCGTATGAGTGACTCGATTACTGAAACAATTAGACTTAAGCATGGGCTGTATTAACTGGATTGGAGGTGGTTAGGGGCGGCATCAGTTTTGTGCTCGCAGGCGTTTCAGTCGCTCGGTCAGCGACTGGCTGCGATCAGCGGATTGCTGTGTGGTGGTGCGCGCCTTGCGCGGCTTAGCCTGTTGAGCGGCTGCTGTACTTTGGTTTGTCGCCCTGGAAGCAGGGAGCGGCAAAAGGCGCAGCTGCTCAAAGCGCCCAGCGCGTCGCAACACCACGTGCTCAGCGCTGATGCTTTCGAGCACCGCATTGCCTGGCAGTTGCGCGCCTACCTGATAGAGTTTTGCCGGTTTGTTGTTGGCGGCGATCAGGGCTTGACCGCTGCCGTCGGCGTTGGCAAATAATCCACGGATGCTTAGCTTTAAGCGGGTTTGCGGCAAGCTTGCGGGCACACTGCTGGGCTGTTTTTTACTGTTACCAAACAGGCCGGATAACGCCCCCTTGCTATTAACGGGTGTTAATGAAGGGGGTTGTTGGGCGGCGCCGTCGGTGACTGAAGTAGGTCTGTTGTTCACTAAATTGAGGTCGAGACTGATCTGCCAAGCGATGCTCGCAAGACCGAAAAAGGCGAAGACAATGGGCAGGGCCGTTTTCATGCGCTGGCCATCAATTAGTGTATTAAGTGACATGTTTGTTATTTTTAGTGATGACTTAATAAGTGGATCCAACCTTAACCTATTTCCCGAGGTAGATCATCTGCTTTGACAGTGTAAGCAGTCGGGCTGGATAGCGCTCTAGTCGATAAAGCAGTGTCTTGGCCTTGGGATGGTTGGGCCTGAGTGCACCTTGTTGATTCGTGTCATGGTCTCCTTCCTCACCAGACAACGCTTTGCTATAAGTGTGGGCGCTCATAGGGCGATTAGATTTGTGCCTACACCCGTTAATCAATGGCAAAGTGAGTAAACCTTTCCCGCTACTTTTGTAGACCGTTGTCTCATGAGTTTATTCTATTGTCTTCAATAGGTTTTACAAATAGTCCTTACATTCGCTTACAGGTTGTTAATCCAGATGACAGGGTCTCAGCACTCTATTGCTGGCTAGAAATTATTGTCTTTTCTGTGTGTTAAATTGAGGTGTGCCGATTTTTATCTACCTTCACACTGAATATGTGCATTTTGTCTGAGGTGAGAGGAGCGCGTAGGTGCGCCGTTATGGTGCATTCGCCGCCTGTCTCTGTGGTGGGAAAATGGATTGAGTGTTAAAGACCGTTCGCTGATTGTGGTTGCGCGGTTGTTTTTTATGATGCCTGTAAAGGGTGAGCTGTGTCACATTCTGTCGCTTGTTTTATTTTGTTGGTTTCTGGTATTGTTTCTACGTTTTATGGGTGGCATGGATGTGCTTACCTTTGGGTCTATTTCTTAGGTCTTATTTTTGTCATTGCTAAATGGAATTTAAATGATGAATTGTCTGCTTACTCTTCCTGGCTTTTCCTGACGGTTCTTCTGCGTATTTTTAACACATGATTGTGAAGTTTTGTCGTGTAAAAATAATGTCGTACGTGCGTGAAAAACAACTAACAAGAAACGGTGTCTGCTCGGTATAACAATATATTCTTGTGGTCCTTGTGGGATGTTGTTTCCTTAAGAAACTGTTGTCGTAAGTTTTCTTCGTGTATTTTTTGTTGGTTTGTGTCTGGGTGTGCGGGGCTATTTGACTATGGTCTGGTCCAATATTATTTTTAATAATGTAAGTTTTTTAATAACATATTTAAAGGTAAGGAATATGCCGTTCAAATTAGTGTGTCATTTGTTTTTTCTGGCTTTATCTGGTTTTTCTTTTTCGCAAGAAATTGAGCATGAGCTACAAGATCCTGAGTTTTATTATACTGCATCATACCAACATGCAATTGATGCTTGTCAGATTTTTTCCCAAAGTATGGCTGATGAGTATGGTTCGGGAGGTGCCTGCTATCCAACGTCTACAATATATGAAGATATTCAGAGAATTTTAAAGATATGTGGGGGAGGGGGTGGCGATTGTCGTGGCAGCAGTGGGGCCGTTACTTGTGATTATATATATTCTAATTCTGATGAAAGCCTTGCGTGCACGGAGATTGTGTGGGCTTCCCCGAAAAAGGGCGGCGAATATAATGAGTGTGGAAGTGACCAGGTTAGAGATGCTCTGGGTATTTGTGTCTATATGCAGGATTACGGAAAAAATAACGGTGAGACCTGCGTTAAAGCTGGAAATCCTATCAATATTCTTAATGGTAATAAATTTCAGAAAGAAGTTGATCATGTGTTGCCTGGACCGGTTCCTTATGAATTCTCCCGCACGTACAACTCGTTAAATCACGGCTGGACATTTAGTTTTGATTTGAATGTTCAACCTTCATATGAGTCCGTTAACGACACTGGTGACGTAGTTGATGGGATCTTGGGTGGTTCTGTCATTGTTAATCAGCCTGACGGTAAGAAAATACGTTATACGAAAACTGAAACAGGCTTTTATTCTGATGAAGATGTGTTTGATTATTTAGATGTAAGTGCAAATGAGTGGAGGTTTGTTAAGGCCTCGGATCAGTCTTCTTATATTTATGATTCATTTACCGGTAAAATAAATTTTATTGAAATTATAAATGGAATAAAACTTAGTTTTGCAGGAGGTGTTGTTAAGTCAACAACTAGTTTTTATCCTTTTGTGACAATAATCCGAGATGCTAATGATCGTGTGTCCGCACTAAATGATGAGTTTGGCACTCCCCTTGTCTCATACGCCTATGACGATATAGGTAATCTAACTAAAGTTATCTATGCCGATAATACATTCAAAGAATACTTTTATGAGGATTCACGGTTTCCACACTCGCTAACAGGCATGAATGATGAGAATAATGTTCTGTATGCTTCGTGGGCATACGATAGCTCTAACAGAGCAGTTAGCAGTGAGCACTATTCTTCAGGAGTATCGATAGAACGATTTGAGTTTGATTATTCAGAAATTGACGCACCTTTTCCGAGCGTGGCTGTGACGAACCCTCTACTTAAAGAGACTATTTATCATTTTACTAAGATAAATAATTCATTGAAAATTGATCGCATTGAGGGTATCCCGACCAGTAACTGTTTAGGTGCGGACGTTACTTATACCTATTATGATAATGGCTTAACTGAGACGAAAAAAGACAGCAATAACATTACAACCCACTATGAATACAATAATAGAGGGCTATTGATAAAACTTACTGAAGCTCAAGGGACTCCTGAACAAGAAATAACTACAACTGAGTGGCATCAGATCTTTTCATTACCAACACGGATTGTTGATTCGGTCAAAGAGGTTAGTAGAGTTTATGACGCTAAGGGTAATCTGATAAGCCAAACCTCGTCGAATTTATAGAGATACGCCTTGATCGAATGGAAGATAATAAAAAAGGATTTAAATTATGAAAGGCAACTTTATAAATGTTGAGTTACTGGTGTTTTCATTTGCATTGGCTGCAGTGTTACCTAATGCTTATGCTCAAAAAACCATTACTTATACATACAATAGCGACGGGCAGGTATCCTCTGTTGACGGGGGAAGGCAAGATGTTATTGATGTGACCTCCATTACCTATTATTCAGGGTTTGATTTTGACAGTGGTAATATTGCGACTGTCACTAACGCGCTAGGTCATACGAGTACTTTTGATAGCTACACACGCCGTGGGCAGCCACAAAAAATAGTTGATGAAAATGGAGTGGATACGCGACTAGCTTATCATCCTCGTGGCTGGCTATCTTCCACGACAATCAAGGATCCTGGCGGTGATCGGAATAAGGACGTAAAAACTAGCTATGTTTATACAAACACTGGTTTGTTGAGTCGTATAACGCTTCCAAATGGCAGTTCCATCAGTTACGAATATGATGAGGCGAAAAATATTGTGGCCGCTATTGATAGTCAAGGGTCACGTATCGAGTTTGGTCTAGATGCGGCAGGAAATAACATAAGCCAAACTATTAAAAATTCGTCAGGCGTAGCAACGAAAATGTCCACGGCAGGTTATGACGAATTAAACCGCCTAATTATGAGGGTTTCTGCATCGGGAAACTCAACGGTCTATCGCTACGACACAAATAATAACTTAGTTGAAGAGGTGAATCCAAAAGGTGGCCAGACTTCGTTTGCGCGTAACGCATTCAACGAAGTGATAACTATTACAGATGCGTTGGATGGAGTTACCTTACTTTCGATGGGTAAAGGTGGGGTGCTTGGTGTAACCGATGCCCGAGATTTACACACAAGCTATAGCTATAATGAGTTAGGGAGGGTGGCTGCTCAAAGTAGTCCAGACACCGGGGTGTCGGCATTCCTATATGATGAGGCTGGCAACATTACGCAGAGAGCGACTGCCAATGGGGTGGTGGTTGATTTCTCGTATGACGAACTTAATCGTTTAAAAGCCACTACCTATCCTGCTAGCCCAAGTGAGGATGTAATTTATGAATATGATTCCACTGTTGGCGGCAACTATGGTGTAGGTCGTTTAACTCGTATTGTCGATGAAAGTGGTCAGACGGATTTTGTTTATGATTATCGCGGTAACCTGATTAGTAAAAAGTATACCGTTGAGTCAGAATTTTATGAAATAGGTTATCAGTACGATTTAGCGAATGTTCTTTCCGGAATTACATATCCGAGTGGTCGCGCCATCACTTATCTTCGGAATGGTGCTGGGCGGGTTTCTTCAATAACAACTAGAATGGTTGGTGAATCATCTGACCAGCTGGTGGTCGCCGATGTAACTTATTTACCTTTTGGTCCGGTCGCGAGTTACACCTATGCAAATGGCTTAAATCAATCATTCGTATATGATTTAGATTATCGTATTTCTGATGTCGAAGTAAAAGAAACACAATCCATATTTGATTTGAATTACAGTTATGATCTGAATAGTAATATCACTTCCATTACGGATGAGATATCTCCTGAATACAGCCGAAGTTTTGGTTATGACAAGCTGGATAGGCTAGGAGCTGCAACTGGTGGATTTGGAACTCTAGATTACAGCTATGATGCAGTTGGAAACCGTACTGCTCGCAGTTCTACAGCTAGTGGTATAACGACGGCTGAGACCTATTCATACGACGTTACTAGCAACCAATTAAACAGTGTGGTTACGGACAACGGCACGAGCCAGTCTTCAAGAACATTCGACTACGATTTAGCCGGTAATTTAATTCATGAAGCTCACTCAGATGGAAGTGGCTTAGATCTGGGGTTTAATGATGCTAATCGTTATAGCTCACTGGATAAAAATGGGTTGCCGGTAGCGGGCTATATTTATAATGCATTAGGACAAAGAGTAACTAGGGTTGCTTCATTAAATCAGAATGTTATTAGTGAGCACTATCATTACGATGAAACTGGACAACGTTTAGCGGCGACGAATTCCAGTGGTGCGCTTCAGCAAGAGTATATTTATTTAGAGGGTATTTTGGTCGCTATGATTACTACCGATAATGCCGGTGGTGATACTTCCGCGCCAGCGGGTGTTGAGGACACTTCCACAGTTGCCGAAGGTGCGTTGATTAAGATTAATGTGGCTGCCAACGACACCGATGCTGAAAGCGCTCTGGACTTGAGCAGTGTTCAAATTGTCAGTCAGCCCACCAACGGTACGGTGATGGTTAAGGTCGATGGCAGCGTGGACTATCAGCACGATGGCAGCGACACCAGCAGCGATACTTTTACCTACACTATTGCCGATGCAGCGGGTAACCGCAGTGCCGCAGTTGCGGTCAGTATCACGGTGACGCCAGTAGATAACACCGCTCCGGTTGCGTCGATTGATGCTGCAACGGTTCCCGAAGGTGCGCTGATAAAAATTGATATTGCGACCAACGACAGCGATACAGAAAGCGCCCTGGATCTGAGCAGTGTTCAAATTGCAGGTCAGCCGACCAACGGTACGGTGATGGTTAATGTCGATGGCAGCGTGGACTATCAGCACGATGGCAGCGACACCAACAGCGATGCTTTCACCTATACCATTGCCGATACGGCGGCTAACCGCAGTGCCGAAGCGGCAGTTGTCGTCACCGTAACACCGGTGGACAACACCGCGCCGGTTGCGTCGATTGATGCTGCAACGGTTGCCGAAGGTGCGCTGATCAACATTGATATCGCGACCAACGACAGCGATACAGAGAGCGCCATGGATCTGAGCAGTGTGCAGATCGCTGGTCAGCCGACCAATGGTACGGTGGCGGTTAATGTCGATGGCAGCGTGGACTATCTACACGATGGTAGCGACACCAGCAGCGATGCTTTCACTTATACCATTGCCGATGCAGCGGGTAACCGCACCGAGCCGATCAGTGTGAACGTGAGCGTGACTGCCGTGGACGATGTGGCACCAACAGCCGTCGCGGATATTGCAACGGTTACCGAAGGTGCGTTAATTAAGATTAATGTGGCCACCAACGACAGTGATGTAGAAAGCGCCTTGGATCTGAGCAGTGTACAAATTGCCGGTCAGCCCATCAATGGTACGGTGATGGTTAATGCCGATGGCAGCGTGGACTATCAGCACGATGGCAGCGACACCAGCAGCGATGCTTTCACCTACACCATTGCCGATGCAGCGGGTAACCGCACTGCGCCGATCAGTGTAAACGTGAGCGTGACGACTGCTGACGATCCAACCGCTGACCCTGAAAGCCTTGCCGTTACTCTTAGTGAATCCGAACCTGTAGTGGAAGGCACTTTGATAGCTATTAATGCTAGCGCTC